>Ga0114966_10000023_pt1 | contig 129282 bp, 108 predicted proteins | sample M_130207_XF_Meta_FD_87029 | JGI IMG/M metagenome (GOLD analysis project Ga0114966, IMG submission 87029) | Freshwater microbial communities from Lake Montjoie, Canada to study carbon cycling - M_130207_XF_MetaG | ecosystem: Environmental > Aquatic > Freshwater > Lake | place: Lake Montjoie...
CCCATCCCCCCCCGGGCCGGGTACGCAAGCAAATCGCGGACGACACCGTCAGCCGCTGCCAAAATCGCTCGGGTACCGAACCATTTTCATCCTTCGCTTGTGTTGCACCACAAGCCCAACATAAGGATCCACAAACTGATCATGCCCCCGGGCGGGACCTTCATCTTCCGTGCCGCTGGCGCGTATATCGTTGAATTCGGTTTAGGCACCGGCGTTCTGCCTGCCGGGCCAGACCAAGCGCCACAAGCCCATGCTCCGTCGGAGAGGCAGCGCCGTCGGGGCCGGTTGGTGGTAAAGTTTTGGCGAACAGGGCTGGTCAATTCTTAGCGAGTGCCGAACGGCTGGCGTCCGGGTTGGCCTTGGCGTTGGTTGTGTTGTCAGCGACTTATCGGTTCGTTTTCGATACAAGCGATATCCGGCTCCCGCAGGAAAAACCCCCAGGAGCAGCTCAAGAACCGATCAAGCAGGCCGTCCGACTCCTGCTTGGGGGCCCCGCCGTCGCAGGAATACTCGAAGAGCAGGCGCACAAAAAGGACGGTCACGCGAGCCATCTCACGGGGCGCGTTAATGAGTTCGGCGATTAGCGATTCTTCCCGGTGGCGTTGTGCCTATTGCCGTTGGCGTCGATTTTACCGGCGGGAATCAATATCGGCGTCCGCCACGCGATGGCTGTTTATGTTTCGCTGTCGGTTGCGGCGGGTTGGGCGCTGATCCATACGGCGCGGTGGATCACCTTTCCCTTCGCCGTTTGGCTCGTCGTAGCCTCGGCCTTAGCGCATCCGGACGACCTCGCTTCTTTGAACCAAGCCGCTCGGCCAGACCCGGCGTGGTTTCTGGCCGACAGCGATTTGGACTGGGGCCAGGATCTCCCTTCGCCCGTGCAGTTGATGGACCGACGGGGCATTGCAACGTCCCGCGTGGCGTATTTTCCAGCGATTGTATCCGGGGCGGTTTACGATCGGGCTGGCTGATCGGATGCCCCGTCCGGGCTACCTGGCGGTCAGCGTGAATCAGCTGGAACCGATCGCCCGGCATGCGAGGCAGAGGGGGGGGAAAGCGATCCGTGGCATTGGCTGCGGCCGATCCCGGATCTCGAACGGGCCGGTCGCGCCATTGTTGTCTACATGGTTCCCTATGGTACGCAGCAGTATGGTTTGCTCGTGGTGCTGGTCCTGCTCGGCTCCCTGCGGATCGCCGCCACTTGGTCCCACTTAAACGCGACCTACCACGAGCCGCTTCACGTCGCTTGCGGGTGCAGCGGTGGGCGGAGAAACACCGGATCCTGGCGGGTCTGGAGCCCTATCTGGCGGGCGTTCGACCGGGAGGCCACGGCGATTCGGTGGCCGAAACGAAGTTCGTGCTGTACGAACGGGGGCGCTATTGGCGGCATCTTCACCGTGGCGCGCGCGGGAGTCGCGGCGGCAGGAGTTTTCAGCCTGCGGCCCCCGGCCCCGGGCCATGCGGTACTGACGACTCCGTTCAGTAATTTGCTGTTCGTGGCGCTGGCGGTAGGGCCACTGGTAGTGTTGTATCGCCACGGCTGTTCAGCGTCGTATTGGGCCGGTTGATCCTGTCGAGCACGTCCCGATTCGCCAACGAGTTCCCGAGCAGCGAGCCAACCACGCAGCCGAGGCGGATCGCAGCCCGGGCAGGGGGTCTGCGGACGCTTCTTGACCCGGGGGAGCAGGGCAGCGAGGAGACCCAAAAGCACAACCAGGAGGGCTATTTCAGCCTGTGTTGGGGGCACTTCCACGTGGGCGGCGATTGGCGGTTTTTCCCTGTCGCGCTGGCGGTTTACGTTTTTTTCTGGTGGGCGGCGGGGTGGGCGATCGTTCATGCCAGCCGCTGGCTGACGATGGCGCTCTCGGTTTGGCGGAGAGCGATCTGGGCTGGGGCCAGAAGTTGGCTTCGCTCGTGCGAGTGATGAACCGGACAGGGATCGCGACCTGTCGGTTGACGTATTTCGGAACAGCCGAAAGCAACCAGCTTTATCCCGGCGCTTTCGGGACGTGTCGCGGTGGGAAGAGACAAGCCATGGCTGCGTAGCGGTCAGCGTGCGAACTTTGGCTTTGGCCTCTCGCTACGCCTTGCAGAAAGGCGTAGGCGGCCCATAGCATTGGATCCGGCAGGTGCCGGATCGCGAACGCGCCGACCAGTCGATTGTCGTCTACGACGTTCCCTAAGCCGGGCCGAAGAGACGAATCATCGGACGACGGCGGCGATCGAGAAAGACACGGCTGGGGCGTTCGCGTAATGCGGCATCGGCTGCGGCGCGGACTCCGGTGAAGTACGGTGGGCCGTCGGCCCATTCGAGCAAACAGGCTTGGGGGTCGGCGGCCCGAGCGGCGGCCCGGGCCCGCTGCTCCGGAGGAAGATCGGCCCGCCACCAGTCGTCAGCGGCCATCTGCACGCGATAGCGACCACGGCCGAGCGCGATGAGGTTGTCGGTGAAACCCCAGTCCAGGGCGAAGACGCCACCGGGGCAGGCGCCGGGTCGGGCTAGATCGAGGGCTACTTGCGTCGTGACGTCGGTCCATTCCCGGCGCGGGCCATGGGCGGCGGCCTGGAAATAAGGGATCCAAGCGGTGAGCTGGGAATAGGCGAGGAAGGCTCCAGCGATGGCGACGGCCCAACGGGGCTGCGGCAGCGCGGCCAGCGTCGAGCAGGCGGCGGCCGCCAGCAGCGGCCACACAAGCAGGTGATGGTGGATCGAGCCGCCCGCGCCGCCGGTCAGCATCATAGCGCCGAGCGCGAAGGCAGTGGCGGCCCAGAAGAAAGCCGGTAGGCGACGGCGCAAGGCCAAACCGGCCACGGCCAGCAGCGCCACACTCCCCACGATGCCGTAGAGCGCGGGTGGAGGGTCAACCGGAAACAGCAGCCCCAGCATGGCCGAGCCGTCGAGGGAGTGGCGCGCCGCTAGCACTTTGGGCCAGAGTTCGGCCGGGGCGAGTTCGGTGCGCAGATCGCCCATCGCGCGGGGAACCATCCAGCGGAAATAGAGGTACGGCGAGGCACCGAGCAGGAAACCAACCAATGCACGCCAATGGAAAAAATCGCGCAGGCGGGCCGGGTAGAACATCGCCGCCGAAGCAACTACGGCGGCAAGGACCCAGATGGCAACTGCTTTGTCCCAAACCATGAGACCCGCCAGCAGACCCGACCAGAGGAGCGAGTTCCGGCTGACGGCATAAAGCAGCAGCGTGCTGAGCAGCAGTTGGAGACCGACCGGCCCCCAATCCATCACGATCGGCAAGACGAAAAGAGGATGGGCGATGAAGAGGATCGCCGTGAGGGCGACGGCCGAAACGGAGCCGAACCCAAGCCAGAAGCGCAGCGACAGACCAGCGATGGCGACGAGGGCAAACAGCAAAGGCAGCCGAACCGCGAAGGGGCTGAGCGAGACGAGTTTGAGATATGGAACGTAGAGCGCCGCCTTGAGGGTGCCCACATAAGCCATGGTCATCAGCGCGACTTTGCCCTGGAACATCGATAAGGCGCACCCGGCCGGATCGTCAATCGCCTTGAGGAAGAGGGCTTCATCCTGGTGAAGACCGCACCAACCGGCGACGACCCAGCCGAGAACGAACAGGCTGAGCAGGCTGGCCGCGCCAACAAATCGCATAACCCAGGATAGCGCTCGGGATAGCAACGGCGGTTGGTACACTACGGTGAGTATTTTTGTTTGAGGTAGCGTTTGGTCTTTCGATTCTTTTTCTCCGTCCTTCTCTCCATCCCTGCACTTTCCGCCCAAGATATCTTGCAGCGTTACTTCGAAGCGAACGGACGTCAAGCGGACCAGACGCGCGATTTGCAGATGGAGATGGACTTCGATGCTCGCCTGCCGAAGCTGGGCAAAGTGGGCCATCTCACTGGTGTTCGCTACGTGGCGAAGAACGGACACGTGGCGTTCGCCGTAAAGTCCATCACGGGCGACGATACGATAAAAAAACACGTGATCGCCCGGTATCTAGCCGGGGAGCAAGAGAACAGTATGAAGCCGATTGACGCAGGCATCAACGATCAGAACTACAAGTTTAAATTTAAGCGAATGGCCGAACAGGAAGGGCGTCGGGTGCATGTATTCGAAGTGGCACCGCGAAAAAAGCGCGTGGGCATATTCAAGGGGGAGCTTTGGATCGACGAGGAGCTGGCATTACCAATTCGAGAAGGGGGGGAGTTTTCGAAATCTCCGTCGCCAGTCTTCCTGAAGAAGGTGTCGTTCACTCGCTACTACTCCGTCCATGAAGGCGTAGCGCTGCCGACTCGGGTCGAGTCGGTGATTGAGACCAGAATTGTGGGCAAAGCGGAACTCCTGATCAACTATTCGAATTTCAAGCCGGGCGGAGAGCCCCCCCCCCGCTGAAGTGGCTGTAGCGACCAATCACTGATCCGCTCCGACTGTTTACTCGACGACAGTTGTTATTCGGGTGCCGGTTGCCGTACTGTTGGAATTAGGTTCTATGCGCACGCTTTTTTTAAATCCTCCCTCTTTTGAAGGGTTCGACGGTGGTGCCAGTTCGCGCTGGCCTGCGACGCGTGAGATCGAGTCGTACTGGTATCCCGTTTGGCTCTGTTACCCCGCGGGCATGTTGCCCGACAGCAAAGTGGTGGATGCTCCTCCGCACGGCATTTCGATTGAACAAACGGTCGAGATGGCGAAAGAGTTTGAGCTGTTGGTTTTGTTCACCTCAACGCCTGGCTTCCACGTTGACGTGCAGATGGCCGAGATGATGAAGGACCTCAACCCGAAGTTGAAAGTCGCCTTCGTCGGGCCGCCAGTTACCGTTGAACCGGAAAAATCTTTGCGCATCGCTCCGGCGATCGACTTCATTGTCCGGAAAGAGTTTGACCACGCGATTGTGGCTTATGCGACGGGCACTCCGCTGGAGGAGATTCCGTCGGTTTCGTTTCGGCGTCCCGATGGTTCGTTCATGCACAACCCCGACGGGGCGGTGATCGAGAATCTCGACGCGTTGCCGTGGGCGTCGAAAGTCTATAAACGCGATTTGGATTTCCGCCGGTATAACGTGCCGTTTCTGCACAACCCGTACGTGGCGTTGTATACCTCGCGGGGCTGTCCGGCTCAGTGTACGTTCTGCTTATGGCCGCAGACGCATTCGGGTCACCGGTGGCGGTTACGTTCCGTTGATGACGTGGTCAATGAAGTCCGTTGGGTGAAGGATAACTTCCCCGGGCTGAAGGAAGTCTTCTTCGACGATGACACCTTCAACTACCAGAAAGCCCGGACGATTGCTCTTTGTAACGAGTTGGGGAAGGTGGGGATCACGTGGTCCTGCACGTCTCGCGTTACGACCGACTTCGATACGTTGAAGGCGATGAAAGACGCCGGCGGCCGGTTAATGATTGTCGGCTACGAGTCGGGCGATCAGCAGATTCTGAAGAACATCAAGAAGGGCGCGACGATCGATATGGCGCGCCGGTTCACCGCCAACGCCCATAAACTGGGGTTGACGATTCACGCTGACTTCATCGTGGGCTTGCCCGGCGAGACGCGGGATTCGATTCGGAATACGATCAACTTCGCCAAGGAATTGGACTGCGAAACGATCCAGGTTTCGCTGGCGCATCCTTACCCCGGGACCGAGTTCTTCGATTACGTGAAGAAGAACAACCTGATCACGCTGGACGCGATGACCGACGAGATGGGCCATCAGTTGCCGAACATCATCTATCCCGGCCTGGACCGCGGTGAATTGGTGGAGTCGGTCGAACGGTTCTATAGCGAATACTACTTCCGGCCGAAAGCGGCTTGGCGGATCGTGCGGAAGTCGATTTTCGACTCGACCGAACGGAAGCGGCTCTACAAGGAAGCCCGTGAATATATGGCGCTGCGGAGTAAGCGGAAGCGGTTCGTTAAAGAACAAAAAGAAGCCTCGCTCGCCGGTGTCAAGTAATCGGCTAGTCCGGAAGACGCGCCTGTTCGCCGCGATCGTCGTCGTGACGAATGTGCTGGGGAATTTCGCGCTCAGTTGGGGCATGAAACATGGGGCTGCGCTCGACGGCAGCCCCCTTTCTTTTGTGCTGGTGGTATTCAACCCGTGGGTGCTCATCGGGATTGGCCTGCTGGCGGGTTGGGTGCTGTCGCGGATGGCGCTCTTGAGTTGGGCGGATTTGAGCTACGTTATACCGGTGACCTCGGTGGGCTTCGTTTTGAATGCCATCATGGGGGCGGTGTTTCTGGACGAAAAGATCAGCGCGCTGCGGTGGGCGGGAACCGTCTGCATTGTGGGTGGTACCGTGCTGGTGGGCCTGACGGCGCCGAAGACGGAACCATGAACGCCTGGATGTACGTGGCGATCATTGTGATTTCGACCGTGGCCAGCGACTTGTTGCAGAGCTGGGAGATGAAGCGGCAGGGGGAGATGACCAATTTCGGAATTGGCCATTTGCTGAAGACTCTGCTGTCGAAGCTGCCGCTGATCGTGTCGGTCGTCTTTCTGGCGGTCTCATTTTACGCATTTCTGGCCCTGTTGCAGGTGGCCGATTTGAGCTTCGCGGTGCCGGCGACGGCGCTGAGTTTGGTGGCCGAAACGATTTTGGCGCGCTTGCTGCTGAAGGAGAAGGTAACCGCCGCGCGCTGGGCCGGCACGGCGCTGGTCACGTGCGGCGTCTACCTATTGGCCCTCTAATGGAATACGTCCTGTGGGTTCCGCTGGCCTATCAACTGATCGCCTTGCTCGCCAGCATCAAGCGCCTTTTTCAGACCGATCCGGCGCCGACGGCGTTTCCGCCGATTTCGATTCTGAAGCCGGTTTACGGGACCGATCCGGGGTTTTACGCGGCGATCCGGTCCCATGCCACGCAGGACTACCCGCACTTTGAGATTCTGTTTTCGGTGGCGAGTCCGGACGATCCGGCGATCCCGGAGATTCATAGGCTGATCGCCGAGTTTCCGGAACGGCGGATTCGGCTGCTGGAAAGGGAGACGATGACGCCGAATCGGAAGGTGGGCGCATTGATCGATCTGGCGAAGGCGGCGCAGTTCGACGTGCTGCTCGTCAACGACGGCGACATTCTGGCCCCGCCGCGGTATCTGCGGACGATTATGGGCGGGTTGGAGCAACCGGGCGTGGGGTTGGTGACGGCGTTGTATCGCGGGCGGGCGGAGCATGTGGCGGGGATGATGGAAGCTTTGGGGGTGGCCACCGATTTTGCACCGAGTGCGTTGGTGGCGCCGCTCGTGGGAGTGGCCGAGTTTGCGATGGGGTCGACGCTGCTATTGCGGCGGGCGGATTTGGAAGCGCTGGGCGGGTTCGAGATTTTGGCGGACAAGATTGCGGACGACTATCAACTGGGGCTGGAGGTGAGCAAGTTGGGGAAGCGGATCCACTTGAGCACGGCTGTAGTGGAGACGAGTTTAGGGGCGAAGACATGGGGAGCGGCCCACCAGCACCAGTTGCGTTGGGCGCGGACGATTCGAGTTTCGCGGGGCGGGGTGATTGGGTATTTGGGCATGCCGGTGACGTTTGCGACGATGTGGGCGTTAATCGCGCTGGCGACAGAAAATTGGGGGATGGCGTTTTTGTTGATCGCGCTGCGGATCAACGTGGCAGTCGTGGCTGGGCTGGTGGGGTTGGAAGATAGGAACGTGCTGTGGCTGATGGGGCTCGTTCCGTTCCGGGATTTGTGGGGGGCGGCGATTTGGGTGAATGGGCTGTGGGGGAACACGGTGGAGTGGGGTGAGCGGACGTTACGACTGCGCGAGGATGGCCGGATCGAAGAGTGAAAAAAATGTCGGCGGGTGGCCCCAAAAGTCATTTTGGCGTGCTATTGTAGAGATTGTTACGACGTCGTGCGCTCGTAGCTCAGCTGGATAGAGCGTTTGGCTACGAACCAAAAGGCCGGAGGTTCGAATCCTTCCGGGCGCACCACTTAAATCTTCCGCAATCGTTGGATTACGGATTTTGGACCTGAGTTGTTTGATGCGGCGAGTAGGTGAAGCCGACCGTGGTCTTTGTGTTCGAGGGTCAGGCAGAGATGGCCTAGATGAATCGGGGTCTGTCGAAGTGGGGTGCTGTGCGATCGGTAGACTCATCGACGATGCAGAGAGCGCAGTAGCGATTCTCGAGAACGGACGTGGGTGGCGACGCAGGATAACGGCGCGGAGAACGAACTGGCCGCGGGGGCAGGCCGGAACGTGGGGGCTGCGGAGATCGATCGGAGCCTTAGACTAGACGGTGGGCGGAAACAATGGGGCGGCGAGATAGCAGATTCCGGCGGCGACAAACGCCATGGCGAAGCCCCAGATCATGAGACGAGTGAAGAGCTGGGGCTTGCTTGCGCCTTCGGGAGCGGCGGCGATGCAGAGAGCGCCGAGCGTCGATAGAGGGGAGACGTCAACCATGGCCGAGCCGATGTTAATGGAGATGGCGAGGGCGAGGGCGTCGGTGCCGGGAAGGCGGGCGGCGATACCAGGCACCATCGGCAGGAAGGCCGGGAGTACGACAGAGGACGTGCTGGAATAAGCCGAGATGATGCCGGTAAGGAACGCCAGGACGGGATGAACCGTCGCGGGGGTCGCGTAGGTGCCGACAGCGGCTTGGAACCACTGGAGACCGCCGGCTTGCTCGATGACGCCGACGGCTGTGCTGATCGAGACGACCATCGCGATGACCTTCCACGGCATCTTGGCTAACGCGAGGCGCCAGGGGGCCTTGGAGGCCAGCAACAGGCAAACGCCGAAGCCGAGGGCAGTCCAGCCGAGCGGCCAGCGGAAGGCGATGACGGCGGCCATCCAAAGGAACAAGGCGGCAAGAGAGACCGACTGCGGACGGGTGAAGGGCGGGATGTTCTGGTGAGCACTTCCGGCCGCGCGCCAGGAGAGGCGGAGACCGCCGAAGAGGACATAGGCACCGAGGGCAACGGCGAGATGAGCGGCGGCGTGGAAGAACCAGATGCGCAAGGGGTGTCCACCGAGCCCGGAGCGGGTCATGAGGCCGTTGACAATGACGCCGACGGAAGAGAAAGGCGAGAGGTTGCCGGCGTTGGCACCGTTGCCGATCATCAGCGCGATGAGGAAAGGCGAGACGCCGACGGGGACGCCGGTACGCATGGCCATGGGAGCGAGCAGCGCTACGCTGAGAATCGCGCCGGGGCCGACCATGGCCAGAAGTGCGGCGAGCATAAAGAAGACGAGCGGCAGCAGGGCGACGCGACCGCGAGAGAGGCCGAGGACGCGCTGAGCGGCGGCCTCCATGGCCCCGTTCGATTGGAGGCAGGCGAACAGCAGGCTGACGCCGGTGAGGGTCAGCAGCAGTTGGCCGGCGGCAATCACGCCGTGGGTTCCCACTTGGGAAGGAGGTGCTTTTGGACCTTTCCGAGAGCGGTGCGCGGGAGCTTTTCGACCGGGACGAAGCCGCGAGGAACCTTGAACGAGGCGAGATTGGCGCGGCAGGCTTCGGCTAGTGCCGCTGGGTCGAACGATCCAACGAGATAAGCGACGGGGACTTCGCCGCGTCGGGGATCGGGGACGCCGGTGACGGCGACCTCTTCGACACCGGACTGTTCGGCGAGGAACTCTTCGATTTCGCGGGGGTAGATATTGAAGCCGCCGGAGATGATGAGGTCGCTGCGCCGCCCTTGGAGGGTGTAGTAGCCATCGGCGGATCGGACGGCGATATCGCCGGTTTGGAACCAGCTGCCGGGGGCGAACAGATGCGGCTTGCGCCAGTAGCCGGCAAAGAGATTGGGGCCGCGGAGAAAGAGTTCGCCGATTTCGCCATCAACGGCGATGGTGCCGTCGGAGGTGCGGTTTTCGACGACGACGCCGGGGAACGGCATACCGACGGAACCGGGACGACGTTCGCCGAAGAGGGGGTTCGAGAGGTTCATGAGGGTTTCGCTCATGCCGTAGCGCTCGAGGATGGTGTGGCCGTAGAGGGCGCGGAAGTCTTCGAGGACCTGGGCGGGAAGGGGTGCCGAACCGGAGACGAACAGGCGCATGCTTTGGCCGATGGGCTGAGCGATGGCGACGGGCCATTCGAGCATGCGGACATACATAGTGGGTACGCCGAAGAAGACGGTGGGCGAGAACTCCCGCATCCAAGCGGCGGCTTGGTCGTGAGCGAAGCGTTCTGTCAAGCGGAGGAGGCAGCCGCTAACGAGCCAGGCGTGGAGGCCATTGCCGAGGCCGTGGACGTGGAACAAAGGCAGAGTCAGCAATAGACGATCGGCGGCGGTGATCTGCCAGCAGGTGACGACGTTGAGGGCGTTAGCGAGAAAGTTGTTATGGGTGAGGACGGCACCCTTTGAGGCACCGGTGGTGCCGGAAGTATAGACGATGGCAGCGGGGGTTTCGCCGTCGGTGACGGCTACGCGGCGGGTGGTAGTATAGGCACCGACAGCGAGGCGGAGGTCTTCTAGGAGCAGGACGGGAGCATTAGCGGGGACGAAGGGGAGGAGATCCTGGGAGGTGATAAGGACGGTGGGTTCGGCGTCAGCGAGAATGTGCCGGATTTCGCGGTCACGGTAGAGGACGTTGACGGGGACGAAGATGATGCCGAGGCGGGTGGCGGCGAGGTAGAGATCGATGAACTCGAGACAGTTGGGGAGGAAGACGCAGAGGCGGTCTCCGAAACAGAGACCCCGGTCGGCGAGAAGATGAGCCATGCGGGAGGCGCGGTCATCCATCTCGCCGAAGGTGTAAAGCCTGTCCCATTCGATCGCTGGTTCGAGGCGACGGCCGACGAAAGAGAGATCGAACAGGTCGGGCAGAGTCACGGATAGATTACGAAATCACCCGCAGAGGATCGGCTGAAAGCTGCGGTTTCGGCCGGCGGATAGGGATTTGGAGTTCGGGCATGGGCTTGGCCTTGAAGAGTATCCGGAGAGGGATCATCAGCCAGCGGGCCCAGTTATTCGCTTTGGTCCGGCGAGCGCTATCGGTAGCGATGCCGGTGGAGGCGTACATTTGGCGATAGAGCTTCGAGATGAGTATGAAAACCAGCCGGGCGCGGAGGTTAGGGGTACACGCAGCGCGCTGCCAAATGGCCTTAAAGCTATAGAATTCGTCCCAGACACCTTGAGTACGTTCGCGGAGTTCATCCGAGCTCATGGTGGGATGAGGCATGAACATCTTCGGCCGTTTGTGCGCCGGGATGAGCCAGTAGCGAGTGATGGGGATGCCTTCGACCGTGGGCGGATTAGGCCCTTGCGCCTTCTCCCACTTTTCGAAGTCGACGGTGCCCGGGAAGGGCGTCAACATGACGAACTGGGCGAAGGTGATCTGGCTGCGGCGGGCGAGGGCTTGGGTTGCTTCGAAGGTGAGTTCCCGGTCAGAAGCAAGGCCAAAGATGAAGGAGCCGAGGACGTGGACGCCGTTTTCGCGGAAGGCTTTAAGCCGTTCGACGAGTTCCTCACCGGCGTAGTTGAAATCCTTGTAGACTTCCTTGAGACCTTCAGGGGTGACGGCTTCGACGCCGACGAGCGCGCCGCGGATGCGAGCCTTCTTCATCGCCGCGAGGAAGGGGATATCCTCGGCGGCCTCCATGGTGATTTGGGTGAAGAAGTTCATGTCGCTGGGGAGTTCGGCCAAGCGGGCCATGAGTTCGAAGCGTTCTTCGCGGATGGCGTGGTAATTGGCAACCTTCTCTGCGTTGCCTTGGCGTTCGGCGAGCTTGATGTCGGTGAAGCTGACGGGGTAGAAATTATCGTCGGCGAGGGCGATGAAGCGGAAGCCGAGACGACGGAGTTGGACGATTTCATCCAGGATGACGTCGGAGGTCCGCTGGCGGGGTTTCTGGCCGTCGGTGCGCCAGACGGAGCAGAAGGAGCAGTGCTTCGGGCAGCCTCGCACGGTCTGCACGGAGGCCCACATATAGGCGTCCTTTGGGAGCAGGTCCCAACGGGCGGGCATGAAGTGTTCGGCCGAAACTTTGCCGCCCTCATAGATACGTTCGGGTGAGCCCTTCACGCAGTCGCGGATAGCTTTGGCCCAGATCTGGTCGCCATCGCCTTTTACGGCAACGTGGGCGGAGCCGAGTTCCAAGATTTCTTCGGGGTAAAGGGTGGAGTGGATGCCACCATAAACGACCCACGCTCCGCGTTCGCGAGCGAGGCGGCCGACTTCATAACCGCGGAGCGCATTACCGGTATGGACACCGATGCCGACGACGTCACCGGGTTCAATTTTCGAGGGATCCAGGTGTTCGAGGGTTTCGTCCCAAATGACGGGGTCTCCGAACTCTTCAGGCGTCGCGGCAGCGAGGACATAGAGCCAACGGGGTGTGATAACGGCCGTGCCGAAAGCCATATCACTCGGATTTACCAAATGGACACGCATAAGGGGTTAGTGTGTAGTCTACCATTAATCAGACGCGCGCTTTATGGTCCCGACTCTCTATTTTCCCTTTGTGGTCCCACAGTACTTGTTGCGAATGGGCTTGGCTCCGTTGGGGCTTGGCGAGTCGGTAATTGAGCGCGATGGGGGGACGGCAGCGGAGTTGGCGTTGAAAGCCGAGTTGCGTCGGGAGCGTTCGGGGTATTACGACCAGGCATTGCCGGGTTCGGAGCAGGCGCAGCGAGAGGTAGGTCGGGTGCTCAGGTTAGCGGGAGAGACACTGGCGGAGATGGGGCGGACGGTGGCGGAAGATTTGCTGATTCTGCGGGCCGACGGGGGACAGGAGTTGATTGCGGGCCACCTTTATTTTGCGAATGGATGGTGCCTGGACGAGAAGCTGGGGAAGCCATTACTGGACGTTCATGCGCCAGTGCCGGGATATGCGCAGACCTTAGGGCAGCCGACGCGGAACCTGCTCGAACGGCTGAAGCCGGGGCGGCCGGTGGGGAGACTGAACTGGAGCGTGAAGCCGACGGACCGGTTGGATTTGAGTTCGCGGTGGAGCGGGTGGCTGCGAGAGCGGTGCGCGGAGGTGACGGCAGAGAACGCGGGAGAGCGTTGTTTTCTGCGGGTGGAGCGGCAGACGTTGACGGCGCTGCCGGAGTCGGGGTGCGTGTTGTTTGGGCTGCACACTTATCAGCAGGCCTTGGGAACGCTAAGCGTGGAGCATCAGGCGCTGGTGAAAGGGGTACTGGAGACGGCGCCGACGGAGATGCTGGAGTATAAGGGGATTGCCCCTTTTGTCGAGGCGGCGGTCGCCATGTTAGGTGGTCGCTCTTCCAGGAAGCTCCCGGAGTGATCGCTCGAACGAAGGCCAAGAACCAGACTAGGACGACACCGCGCCAGTCAGAAAGGGGCGATGTGGATGGCTCAGTAAGGTGCCGGAAGGACGATGCGGTGACCCCAACGACGCACGAGGGTAGCCAGCGGGAGTGCGGCGAAGAAGACGGCGGCCCGAATATAAGCCTTACCCGGGTGGCACCGGGTTGTCGGTGGCCTGTTGAAGACTTGTTATAGCGCGTAGGCAGGGCGACCGGGACGAGGATCCGGATGGGTCAGCAGCCGCAGTAGCGGAGTTCGGGGCTCATCCGACGAGGATGACTTCGAGGGTGCGGGGACCGTGGACGCCTTTGACGCGGATCATTTCAATGTCGGAGGTGGCCGAGGGGCCGGAGATGGTGGTAAGCGGAGCAGGCAGCAGAGCGGCCATGCGGCGCATGCCTTCGGGGACGGTGGCGACGAGCTGATCGAGGCGGACGATACAGAGGTGGTAGTCGGGGACGAGGGTCAAAGCTCGGCGACCTTGGGCGGGGGAATGGCCGATGACGATGGTACCGGTGAGGGCGATGGCGACATCACAGGCGGTCAGGACGCCTTGGCTGGCATCGAGATCGGCGTAGGAGAGGCCTTCGTCGCGGCGGAAGGCGTAGTCGGCGGGGAGCCATTCCGGCGGGAGGCCGGAGGGGATTAAAAGGCCGGTCTTTTGGCGGGTTTGGAGGATGCCGGCGATCGTAGCGGGGATCGCGTCGACGGTGCAGTGATGGACGGTGGCGTTGTAGTCGTGAAGGCGGTCGGCGAACTGCTCGACGACCTCGGCGGGGGAGAGGTCAACGGAGGCGGAGTAGAGCCGGGGGATGGACTCGTCGGCGGGGCCGCCCTTTGCGGCACGGATGTTGGCGAGGACCGCCTCTCTGGATGTCATCGCTTGGACCACCATTCGCGGAAGGACTCGGCAGGGATGGCGTCGAGGTCGCGGAACTCGGTCCAGCCGGCGAGGAGGCCGGGGAGGTTGTCGAGTTTGCCATCGTCGTTGAAGGGCCATTGGCCGAGACGGGCGAAGGCGTGGGCGAGGCTGAGGCGGCTGGCCTTCGACATGGCGAAAGCCGCTCCCTTCATCGCGAGGCGCTCGGCGAGGGGGGCGTGGCCGCTATCGACGACCTTGGTGCGGAGGTGGATGAGGATCTCCGGGATGTTTATTTTGACGGGGCAGACCTCGTAGCAGGCTCCGCAAAGGGACGAGGCGTAGGGGAGGGTTTGGGAGTGCTCCATGGATTGGAGTTGGGGCGTGAGAATGGCGCCGATGGGGCCGGCGTAGACGGAGCCGTAAGCGTGGCCGCCGGTTTGGCGGTAGACGGGGCAGGCGTTGAGGCAGGCTCCGCAACGGATGCAGTCGAGGGTCTCGCGGGACTCGGGGTCGGCGAGGACTTTGGTGCGGCCGTTGTCGAGGAGGACGATGTGGAAAGCTTGGGGACCGTCGCCGGGGGTGACGCCGGTCCAGATGGAGTTGTAGGGATTCATGCGCTCGCCGGTGGCGGAGCGGGGGAGGAGTTGGAGGTAGACCTCGAGATCCTCGAAGCGGGGGATGACCTTTTCGACGCCGACGATGCTGATGAGGACATCGGGAAGGGTGAGGCACATGCGGCCGTTGCCTTCGGATTCGACGACGACGACGGAGCCGGTTTCGGCGATGAGATAGTTGGCACCGCTGATGCCGACCTTGACGCGGAGGAAGCGCTCCCGGAGGTAGTTGCGGGCGGCGGCGGCGAGGTCTTCGGGTTGATAGCCGAGCGTATCGAGGCCCATCTTACCCATGAAGAGTTCGCGGATCTCCATGCGGTTGCGGTGGAGGGCGGGGACGACGATGTGGGAGGGCTTGTCTTCGCCGAGTTGGACGATGAGGTCGGCGAGGTCGGTTTCAAAGGGGGTGATGCCGGCGGCTTCGAGGGCGACGTTGAGGCGGGTCTCGTCGGAGGTCATGGTCTTGACCTTGATGACTTCGTCGGAGCCGTAGCGCTTGACGAGGTCGACGATGATGCGGTTGGCCTCATCGGCGTCGCGAGCCCAATGGACTTGGCCACCGGCTTTGGTGCAGGCGGCTTCGAACTGGAGGAGGTACTCGTCGAGGTGGGCGAGGGTGTGGTCCTTGATGGCTTTGCCCGCGTCGCGGAGTTGCTCCCAATCGTACATTTCGGCGACGACGCGGCCGCGCTTGGTGCGGATGACGTTGGTGGCGTGGCGGACGTTGCGGCGGAGTTGGGAGTTGGCGACGAGCTTTTTGGCGGCTTCGGGGAACGGGAGGGCGGAGGCGGCTTCGCCGACGTGGACGCTCATGAGGACTTCTCCGTGGAGGCGAGGATTTCAGCGAGGTGGACGGTGCGGACGCCGGTGCGTTGGCGGCTGAGGGCGCCGCCGATGTGCATGAGGCAGGAGTTATCGGCGCCGGCGCAGGCTTCGGCGTTGGTGCCGAGGACGCATTGGAGCTTGTCAGAGAGCATGGCGGCGGAGACGTCGGGATTCTTGACGGCGAAGGTGCCGCCGAAGCCGCAGCATTGGTCGGCGTCGGGGAGTTCAATGAGGGTGAGGCCTTTGACCTGCTTGAGGAGGTCGGCGGGCTTGGAGCCAAGGTGGAGAGAGCGGAGGCCGTGGCAGGAGGCGTGGAGGGTGACGGAGTGGGGGTAGAAGGCACCGACGTCGGTGAGGCCGAGCTTGTCGGTGAGGAGTTCAGAGAACTCGAAGATGCGGGGGAGGATGGCGGCGACCCGGGCTTGGAGGGCGGGGTCGTTGAGCTGTTCGGCCATTTTGGGGTAGTGGTCGCGTATCATGGCGACGCAGGAGGAGGAGGGGCAGACGATGACTTCAGCGTCGGCGAAGACTTCGAGGAACTGGCGGAGGAGGGTGTAGGAGTCGTGCCGGTAGCCGGTGTTGTAGTGCATCTGGCCACAACAGGTTTGGGCGGCGCGGAATTCGACGGTGTGGCCGAGGCGTTCGAGGACGGTAACGACGGCTTGGCCGGTCTGGGGAAAGAGGGCGTCGTTGTAGCAAGTGATGAAGAGTGAGATGACCAAGAAACAGTGTATCGCTGGTGGGCTGAGATTGGGTACACTGCGGGCGTACCAAGCGGCAGAACACTGACTTTTGGGGCCGAAATTGGCTAGGAACCGGGTGAAGCGCCGGCCGCGAAGGTCATCGGAGCCGCTTGCGGCATGACTTCCGCCCGGACCGGCGACGGGACCACGTTTTGAGGGGCTGCCCAGCCGGTGAGGACTTGGCTTTGGTCGTCGGCCTGAGTGGTAGTTTCCTCTTTTTTTCAACAGGTTCGATCTTTATGATTTCTTCTGTTGGAGGTTCATCAAATTGGGTGGAGGCTTGGGAGGGCCCAAGGATCTGGGCATTCCGCGTGAGCGGCTGCTTGGGCAGCGGGTCGAGATTACGTAACATGTTTAGTTCCCGGAGGCTGGCATTGATGAGCCGGCCGATGGCCGCTTCTTCGCGCCGGAATTCTTTCAAGAGCTTCGTTTCGGACCCGATGCGGAACGCGTTGACCCCATCGAGATTGCAGATCTGGTCTTCGGTGGCACCGGGGTGAGCCAGTTGAGCCGCCTGAGCGAGGCAATCTTCGTTGAAAACGCGCTCGTTTTTGGTGTTTCTGAGTAGGCGCCATTGGAGATCGCCGATGCGTTGAACGAGGCCGACTTCAACCTCGTCGCGAGGTTGCAACTTATCGGCGTAGTTGGCGAGCAGCTTTTTGTAGGCCGTCGGCCCCTCGGTGGGGAGCAAGACCAGACTTTCGTGCAGGGACATGTCGATGATCTTGGATCGAGCGCCATGCTTGAGCCCGTTCAAGCGGACATTCATTTTCCCGATTTCGGACTTTGGGCCCGTGCTCTTTTGCGCATTTTGACGATTGATTTCGGCGCGACGGGCCTTTTTCTGTTCGTCGGTCAATTCTTCTGCCATGTGAAAACTCCTCCTAGACGTGAAAACGCCCTGCCTGGTAGCCAGGTCAGGGCGTGTTTGCGATTTCTAATTTTATTATACGAAATGAGCTCGTCGTTTATGCTCGATTGTGGATTCCATAAATAGCTTTATCTTGTTGAAATAACCGGAGTAAAAATAAATATGAATTGCTTGTGAACGGCTGTGGGCGGAGCTCAAGAATTCGCGATTTCGGGGCTGGGAAGACTATCGCGCCGCGATTTTTGAAAGCTTGAAGGGCAACCTTGGATCACTCCGCCCTGAGGATCCGAATGGGATCAATGTGGGCAGCGCGAACTGCGGAAATAGGGCCGCATTAGACCCAAGCCTTGCGTCTTCTAGTTGTGTAGTAATGAAATCACTGACCGGAATAAATTTAGAATGCTGGCCGGGGCCGAGACCGGCGGCGAGGCGGTTCGAGACGGTGCAACCGTCGTCGCGGCAAAAGCCTGAAGATGATCTCGGACCAAATGACTTTCGTATCGGTCGATTCGAACACTAGAACTGCAAAAGTCACACTTTCGGACTGGTCGCTTCAACCTCGAATCGTTATGTTCCAGCGAACGCTTCGCGGCTTGGGACCCAGAAATGAACTTGTAACCTATGATTACTTGACCCTTTTGGGTCTTCGGTAACGAAGCTGCACCGATTGCCCTCCCAGTAGCGACAGCCTGAGTGCGCGCCGCAGTTTGATTTCGCGGCTTTTGATCGCGCGGGCCGGGCTGTTCCGTCCGCAACACCGATGGCGGAGCGAAATCCTCCCATTGGTGCGCAGCCGAAGGCACCAGCCCATCAGCCCACGAATAGCCTATGCTCTGTTCGAGCCGCCACGCAAACCTTTTGCACTCGAAACGAGGGGCTGCGCTCGCCACCGTTCCAGAGCCAGGAGCGATCCTCCTCGCGGTCGGCCCTGGTTGTCTATTTCGTCGATGGTTACGAGGGAGCTTGGTTCGTCAAAGGGCAGGGGCCTAAAGACAAAGGCTTCGACGAGACCAAAGCCCAGCGTTGCGCAGCCGACGCCTAAGCCCAGGACCAGCCCTTTCGGGGGAAAGGCGAGCGGGGCGCGGACGATTCCTCTTGCCGTGGTTTTGAGGCGCAATCAAGGGCTCCTGAATGGTTACCGAGCACTGAAGCAAAGCCAATTTTAGCGGATCCTGGCCGGGCCGGTTTGGGCGAGAGTACTTGCAAGAGCTTGTTTAAACTAATTCATTAGATTCCACAATAATTACTAATCAAGGCTTTCTTTTCTCCAGCTTCGTCAGTAGGCTCTTGAGCGTCTTTTCGCTCCACCCACCGACCTGCCGCGGTCCCGGTGCTAGTGCGGCCTCTGCCCGCGATCGAAGTTGCTTCTTCGTGAGAGTGGCGGTGTACCAGCCAACCACGAGCGCCGCAACTTCCTTTCGTGGCTCCTTTGGGGGTCTTACCGTTGCACAGGCAGGAGAGTCCTGCTGCGCTGTATTGTGCGCTTGCTTTAGGATGAACGCTGAATGACCATCGCGTGTCCAGCGTACTTTGAGATTATCGAGTTCTTCGCAGCGGGTGCGACATCGGAAGACGTCGTTCGATTTCACCCGTCGCCCGAGGCGCAGCAGCGGGTGCTGGAATTGATCGAGCGAGAGAAAGAGGGCGGCTTGCTTTCGGATGATCGCGCGGAGTTGGAGCACATTTTGCGAATGGCAAAGGCTAAAGCGCGGCAGATTCTAGCCCGTGGCTAACGACATTCCAGGGGAACTGCGCGCCGCAGTGGCTGACCGGGCGGGACACCGATGCGAGTACTGCCGCATTCATTAAGATAACGCGGGCTTTGCGCATCCGGTTGACCACATTGTCAGCCGCAAACACGGCGGGGCTTCGGTGTCTGGCAATCTGGCTTATGCCTGCGTTCTCTGCAACCGCCACAAGGGTTCTGACATCGCATCGATTGACCCTCTGTCGGGCGAGGCGGTGAGGCTCTTCCACCCTCGGCTGGACGGTTGGGCCGATCACTTCCGGTTCGTGGATGGAACCGTGGAGGCGCTGAGCGGACCGGGGCGGGCGACCGTTCGATTGTTCCGTCTTAATGCGCGGGAGAGAATTTCGGAGCGCCAGTTTATCGACCGGGCGTGAGCGGTCGAGCTGACTCGTTACGCCGCGGTTCCGCAAAGGTACTGTAGATACAGATCTGGAATGTCGCGGAAGACCCAACTTTTGCTCTGCTCCTGGCCAACCCGCAGCAGTTGCAGGTGCTTGCAGGGACGCGATCCTCCCTGCTCCAGGAGCGACGCGAAGCGAGTCGCCGAGTTTCTGGCGGGAATGAGGGTGATTCCAGACCGGGGCATTGCGCAGGTTGGGCGGGGAGTATTTCGACAAGTTGAATCCGGAACGGACGGCGCAGAAGTTGCTGGTTCGGATCGCGGAAAGGAGTTTGAAATGGAGACCAAACGGAAGATTGGTGCCCGCGACTGTTTCCGATATTCTTGAGGGATGGATCCGTACAGGAGCGCGGTTGCGTTGTTTGAGGCCCGGCGCTTTGCTGAGGCCGAGAGCGCTTGTCGGGCGTTGCTTGAGAAGCGGGGTCCATCGGCGCGAGTGTGTACGCTCCTGGGCGATAGCTTGCAGAGTCAGGGCCGGTTTAAAGAGTCGGTGGGGGCGTATCGGGACGGCTTGCGGTGCGATGAGGGGCATCTGCGGGCGTGGTACGGGGCCGGGTGTGGCTTCAATAATCTGCTGGAATATGCGGGGGCGATTCCTTGCTGGGAGCGGGCGTTGGCGATTGACGCGGAGCATGTCGCGACGCACCACAACTTTGGGAAGTCGTTGTTTGAGCTAGGAGAGACGGACTTGGCGTTGGCTCATTTCCGGACGGCGATGAAGAAGGAGGAGAATCCGCTGTCGCTTTCGTCGATTGCGACGATGATTCCGGCTAGCCCGACGGCGACGCATCAGGATGTTTTGCGGGCTCGGCGGCGGTGGGCGGAGCAGTGTCTGCCGACGGCGAGGCCACCGGCGTCGAGGCGACGGGACCCGGGCGAGCGGGTGCGGATTGGGTATCTGTCGGCGTTCTTTGGTTCGGAGAACTGGATGAAGCCGGTGTGGGGGATCATCGACGAGCATGATCGGAGAAGGTTTCAGATTGTGTTGATCTCGGATACTCCGCTGGCGGACTGCAAGAGTTATCGGCCGAATCCGCTGGATGCGTTTGTAGACATTACGGGTTTGACTAATGACAATGCAGCCGACCGGATTGAGGGGCTGGGGCTGGATCTGCTGATTGATTTGAATAGTTACAGCACGGTGGAGCGGTTGGGGTTAGTGGCGCGGAAACCGGCTCCGATTTTGGTGGCTTGGTTTAACTTATATGCCGCGTCGGGGATTGCGGCTTACGACTATTTGATTGGGGATGAGTGGGTGGTGAAGCCGCACGAGGAGGAGTTTTACACGGAGAAGATCGCCCGGGTGACGGGGTGCTATTTGACGTATCGGGTGCAGTATCCGGTTCCGGAGGTGGCTCCGGCGCCTTACTTGCGGAATGGTTATTTGACTTTTGGGTCGTTCGCTTCGTTACATAAGCTGAATCCGGGGGTGATTGCGGCTTGGGGAGAAATTTTGCGGCGGGCTCCTTCGGCGCGGTTGTTCCTGAAGAACGGGTTGCTGCAGCGGACGACGGTGATGGACTACATTCGGAAGGCGTTTGTGGCGCAGGGGGTGGCGGCGGAGCGGCTGCAGTTTTCGGGGCGGTCGTCGCATTTCGACTTTCTGGCGGCCTATGGGGAGGTGGATGTGGCGTTGGATCCGTTTCCGTATAACGGGGGGACGACGACGTCGGAGGCGCTGTGGCTGGGGGTGCCGGTGATTTGTTTCGACGGGGACCGGTGGGCGTCGCGGCAGGGGGTTTCGTTGTTGCGGGCGGCGGGGTTGGAGGAGTTTGCGGCGGGGGATTTGCGGGGGTATGTGGAGAAGGCGGTTGAGTTGGCGGGTGATCCGGGGGACTTGGGAGAGTTGCGGGCGGGGATGCGGGAGAGGTTGTTGGAATCGGCGGTTTGCGATACGGCGGGATTTGCGCGGGAGATGGAGGAGTTATATCTGGGGTTTCTGAGGGAGGGGTGAGCGAGGCGGGACTTCGGGCGGGCGCACTTGCGTAGAGCTCAACACTGGCCTACAGAACTGGCCTACAGAGGGATAGGGCGATCTGTGGAGTCGGGCGGTAGGTTCGACTTCGCACCTCGACCTGCTCCGATGCCCAGGCGTAGAGCAAACGTTTGGCACGGCAGCGCGAGCATAGGTAGAGCTTGTCCAGTATTTACGGCACTCCTTTCACCGTTGAGGTAGGATTCCTCGTTGTTTTGTCCATAAACGGCCTAAATAAGTAGAACGGGCAAAAAGACCATTTATAGCGAGTTGTGTCTCTCGCCCTCCCCCTTCCTGCCCCTGCCCTCCTCCCATACCAAGACGAACTTCGCCCCTTCGTCCCCACCGTCCTCGGCAGCGTCGACTATCGGCGCTTCGGCCAGCAACTGAACTCCATCGAACCTCTCCTCCTCCCTATCGGCATCGAAAATCGCTTCGTCGAAACTACCCTCGCTCAGGAACCGGCCAAACGTCAAACCGAAGCCAAACAGACCGGCAAACTCCGAACCCCCTGCCCCGGTGATCAGATCCTGTTCCAGAAAAACGCCGTCGTCGCCCTCCGCTGCGCCGTCCGCCGAACTCTTAACGGCGAAAGCTATCGTTGCTTGTCCCAAACCCTCGCCGACGCCACCAGCGGTGTAGCGGTATTCGACGGGTATGGGCCCGCTTTGGACTTTCAGCTCCTGAACGGAATCGACTCCGAGCGGAACGGCAACTTCACCGATTCAGATGAGGGTATTGTAGTTGCCATCCAAGAGTTGATCATTGAGCCCGCCGGGACTGTTTGTTGGTGCTCCTGGTGGAAATACGAACGCCACGGCCTGCAAAGTCGAGCTCCGTGCAACAAGGGATGAACCGAGCAAGAGCGAACGGGTTGCGCCCGTTTAACGGGAGGTTCTGAACGCGGCGGGTTTCGACGACTTTGTCCAGCGTTGCCGAGCCGGTTTCGACAAGTGGGACCTCTTCGGTGACCTGCACAGTCTGAGTGATATCTCCAATCTCGAGAGTGAGGTCGACCGCAGCATGCTGATCGACGGCGAGCGAGAGGGGGGAAGCGAACTGAAGCTAAGTCCGCAGATTGACGACTTGAACTGCCACGTTGGCGAGCGTTCCGCCGGAACTGTCGGCGACAATCCCGGAGACAGTCCCCGCCGAGTGTTGAGCGGGGGCTGATAGTGATGGGGCACAGAGGGCGAGGACGCCTATCGAACTTTCTCCGCCTGCCCAACGCCAGAATTTAAGCTCATCCTGGACCAGATGGTTTGAATCCGCCAAGGTGCGGCGACGCCGAAATGAGGACGAACCTCCGGGGCCAGACGCCTCTAACTTTCTCCAGGCTGGCGTTATTGTTTTCGGGCAATCACCAGTTCAGGCGATGACTGATCGCTTGTTCATCTTCCGTGGCCGAGGAACAGCAGCCTTTCAGCGAGCCACATGGTGTCGACTGGCCACAAAGCATCTGGCCTTGGCGTTTTCACTGCTGCCAACTCCTTGATTGGGCGGCTGGTCAGAATGCGATCGCGCCATTGAAGTGGAATTGCGTCCCGACCTTCAACAGCGCCTAGTAGCGCCCCGGCGATCGCGCCATTCGTATCGGTATCACCGCCGGACATGACGGTGTCGATGATTCCAGATTCCGTATCTTCGGCGTGCAGAAGTTGCCAGAACGCGTTCTGCAAGGCGATCAGCACCCATCCCTGATTTGACATAAAGTCCGCCGGCGGCTCCACCGCCGCCTTCGTGATCGCATTGGTCACCGTTGCTGGCGCTGGTTCGGTCTTGGCAGCCAGGAGGGCAAAGTCGTAAACATCTTGCCGGGATGCGCCCGTACGAATCGCGAACGCAATTGCTTCGACGAATATGCGGCTGGCATGTTGGCAGACCGGATGGGGATGCGTGAGCGCCGTGTCTTGCATGGCCCACTTACCGGCGGATCCGGCGGGCGCACCGGCAGCGAGGATGCCAAGTGGACTCACCCGCATCAAACCACCATTGGCCTGTGATTCAGTGAGTGCCGCCTTTCGAGATGCTTCGGCAAGGGGGCTCCCGGCGGCTAACGCCTTAGAAGCGGCTCTTACCGCAGTTCTTGTTGTGTTCCCAATATCAAATGGGCCGGAGTCGTACCACCAGACGTAGCCCCGCGCTGCCGCATCCGGATCATAATGGCCGTGATCCACAATTGAGCGCGCTAGCATCAACGCCATCTCAGAGTCGTCGGTCGGCTGTCCCGCCAGCGTCGACCATACACCGCCGTCCTCGAGGAACCGCACTCCGTCCGGATACAAACTCCGAATTGCCGTAGTGCTCTTGAATTCGACGAGGCTACCAAGATCGTCGCCAGCTAACTGGCCCAGAAGACATCCCTGCGCCCGGGAAAGCATGCTAGCGTTCTGGATCGAAACGCCCTTGGCTGGCCAGCACAACTCGTACGGAACGGACCGGGGCGGTTTCGGCCCAAAGACACGACTCCAATCTCGGTTGGCAAGTTCCCGGGCGATAGAGTTCTTTCCCCCAAAGCACGCACGGCCACAGGAACTGCGCCCGTTCACCGTATACCGGACCGGCTGACCGGCAGAATCGTATAAGTCCATTCCAACACCGATTAAGAGGGCATGCCCACCGGCGTAGTCCCAGTCGACCGGAGCGTTCAACGAAACACCTACCTGCGCCTCACCAGCCGCAACCAGTGCCAGTCTGTAGGCAATGCTTGGCATAGTGCGGAACCGCATGGGCGCTACGATCGATGCATTCGCGACCGGATTGCGATCGCCATCTTGCGATACCAGAACAGTCGGAGGAACCAATTGTTCCTTGATCGAGACCTCTTTGCCGTTTCTCTTGACCGGCCCTAATCCCTCAGCCCAGGTAAATAGATCTCCGTTGTCATCGGGTGCGCTGTATGCATACACCACCCCAAGCACCGGGCGCCCACTGCGCAAGAGCGCAATCGAGACGGCTGCGCCCCGGCAACCTCGATGAAAAGCCGACGTGCCGTCATTCGGGTCCACCAGCCAGAGATGTTGGTCGTCGTCTTTCGGAACCGACCATGGTCCAATCTCCTCGCCCAGATAACCGTATTGCGGGAAGGCCGCCATTAGAGCCTGATGAATTCCGGTCTCAGCCACGAGATCCTGATCCGTGGAACTATCGGGGTCGGCGTGGAAGGCCCTGCGTAGGAGCGCACCCGCGCCGAGGGCAGCATCAATGGCAGAGGCGAGTTGATTCTGGTAGTTGAGGGTCATTCTGATTGAGAGCGTGAGAAAACTTAACCCGTGATGGGCCGAATCCGAAACGGTTCTGGGCCACTACCTCGTTGACGAAGGACCCGTAAACCCAAAGCGATTGAAGACGCAGTTCGTAGCTTGACGCATTCGGATTTATAGCGCAGTCGAGGTTGGGTGCGCAATAGAGCGCTCAATGTATCGAGAGATTGCCCGTAGAAGCGGTCCTTAACTCGCGCAACCCTCGCGAGCGCCGGGGCAAGCACGCCGGAGGAGCGTGACGAAAATACGTCGAAAAAGATCTTGCCATCTCGCCATGTCGCGTTAAGCTTATTTCAATGGCAACCGAATTTACCTTAGCAGAACTGGCCGAGCGATTGGGAATCCTTCCTCGGACGATTCGCAGCTATATCGAGCAAGGGTTGCTCCGCGGACCGGAAGTCGGCGGCCGCGGTGCGCGGTACACCGATTATCATGTTCAGCGGCTACAGGCAATTCAGACATTGAAGGACGTTCGCGGTCTCCCTTTGGCCGAGGTTCGGAAATGGCTGATGAGCGCCACTGCTCCCGAACTGCAGCAATTGGCGAAGGAGGCCACCATTGCAAAGGCGCCGCTTCCGATCGCAGAGGCAGTTTCTGCGCTGGACTACATAAAGAGGCTGCAGCATGGCAACACGAGTGAGCCAATCGCACTCGTGGCATCGGCGGGTCAAAATTCGATGGACGTTCTGCTCGCTCGCCTCGGCCAACTGACACGTGGCGGGACATCACCTCCGCGGCGCGCACGCGGTGAAGTATGGACCTCAGTACCGGTCACGCCGGACATCGAAATTCGAGTTCGGGGAACGTTGACAGTCGACCAAATCTCGCGATGGGAAAGAATCGCGGACCACTTTAGGGAAATTTTAATGGGCGGAGCCCCAGAGGAGTAAAACATGCAGGTAGAAGCAAAGTTTGATCGAGACTTGATTTGGTATCGCGGTGATTCAACGCGCTACCTGGGGGTGCGCGTGACGGAACCGGGAGCGGGAGGCGCCAGCGAGCAACTTCCCCTGAACCTGGCGCTGGCAGTTGATGCGTCTGGTTCCATGAGTGGAGAGAGGCTGCGGTGTGCCATAGACGCGGCGACGCGGGTAGTGGAGTGTCTGACGTCCGCGGACCGACTATCGCTGGTCTCATTTGGCTCGACAGTGACCGATCACTTGTCAGGCGTAGCAATGAATGATGCCGGCCGGCGGCTCGCGTGGCAGTTGCTGCAGGAGATCCGGCTATCAGGTCGTACCAATCTCTTCGGGGGGTGGATGCGCGGGGCTCAGCACGTTGCGACCGCGATGAACAACGGTAGCCCGATGCAGCACCGGGTAGTGATCCTTTCTGACGGGCATGCCAACGAAGGGGAGACAGACCCGGCGAAGCTCGCGGAGCACGCCAAACAATTAGCGTCGCGGGGGCTGACTAGTTCGACCGTGGGCATTGGCGACGGCTACAACAGCGAGACGTTGGAGTCGATTGCGGTGCAAGGCGGGGGCCTCCACCACAGGGCGGCAGAGCCGCGCGAAATTGTGGAGGTTTTGACGGCGGAGTTGGAGGAGGCGCGGATGACCCGCGCCCAGGGTGTCCAGATTACTCTGCGTCACACGGCGGGCGTGCAGGTGCGATCGCTGAACGAGTTTCCGCTGGAGCGGGGGCCACAGGAGTCGACGTGTGAGGTGGGCTCGCTTGCGGCAGGGGCGTCCCGGCTGGCAATTTTTAGCGTGAAGTTTCCCCCGGGGGAGCCAGGGGTAATATACCCGCTAGGGGTTGAGGTAACGTGGCGGCGGCCGAGCGAGGCGGCGACGCAGCAGGCGACGCCTTCGGCAGTGGCGGCTCGATTTGCACGGGGGACTGAAAATAACGCTCAGACTCATGATGCAGTGCTGACCCACGAGGTGGCGCAGATGTGGCAGGCACAGATAGTGCGGCGAATTGTGCGACTCAATCGGGAAGGCCGGTACTCGGAGGCGCTTAAACGCCTTGATCAGGATATTCCGCGATTCATCAGGTATGCTAAGCGCGCAACAAACGGTGCCGCTTTAACGGCCGAACTCCAGCGGCTTAAGGAGTCTGCGGACAGAGAGTGGAATGAAGGAAGCCGCAAGGAGATCGAGATTGCCATGCATAAACGGGCTTACAGTAGACTGGATGCGCGGCAGTCTCAGGAGCACAAGAGGAACTGGAGCGATATTCTGCCGGATCGGTAGGCAGCAGACAACTGGGAGCACAAGTCCTTAAGTTGGGGACTGGTGCTCCCGGAAGTGCGTTATAAGGAGGTGATTGCGGTCACTCAGCTCATCGATGGCCATACTCCGTATACGACAAAGCATAGCGTCAAAGGAGCTGAATTCGAGAACGTTCTAGAGCAGAACCCGACATCATTGAGTGGCTCTATTGAGTGGCTCTGGAAATTATGACGTCCCATGGATATGGCACGAGCCGACTCTGACGATTTGCGCTCAAGGTTTGTTACCGCGTATGCGGCCGGGAATACGGGCCTGGAGAAGTTGGCGGCAACTTTTCAAGTAAGCCGGGCTTGGGCCGAGAGGATATGGAAGACGAAGCGGGAGACCGGCAGTTCTTCACGGCCTGCGGGAAGGCCACGAGGCTTTCCCAGCCGTCTGACCCCAGAGATCTCTCCTTGCGAACAAAGGCCAAGATTTGCACCACAATTGCAGAAGACCCCATTTCTACTTTCCGGCGACACAAGTGGCCGCGATCGTGATTGGAGCGGTAATGGCATTTGTACTGAATGATGCCGTACCGGTCGGACTTTTTGGTTGGGCCACACCGTTTACGGTAACGCTCTGGAGAATATTGCCCGTATTCGGCCCCAAGTCTATATTGAAGGCAGCGCCTGAGTTCAAAAAGACAGGTAAACTCCCAGCACTCGATCGGAACGAGCAACTGCCAGTAACTGTCAGGCTGACCCGGTAGGCGGTGGTGAAGCTGGCCGTGTAGGTGGTTGGGGTTGAGGGTGCGTTTATTGATGCCCCCACGGCCGGGGACCAACCGGAAAAGGTGTAGCGGGTGTCGCCTGCGGTGTTGGTCTGCGGGCTGGGCACTGTCAGTGTATGGATGGTGGCTGGAGCCCAGCTTACAGTAGCAGGGGCGGTCTGAATAGTGCTATCCACAGTAACCTGTAAACCGGCAGGTGATGTAGTGATTGTGTTCTGGACATTCTGAACACAGCTGATGGTAACCGTTTGCGGCTGGTTCATGGTGAACGCAGCGTTGGCTTGGCCAACGGACGGGATGGTTCCGCTGAGTAGTGTGATGGTATTTCCTGTAGTGGCAGTGGCCTCAATGGTGACACTGGTAGCGGGGGTATAGAAGCCGCTGGCAGGCAGTGGAGGGGTCAACTTGTACGTGGCGCACCCGGCAGGAGAGGCGCCAACGGTCAACGTATAGCCGGAAACACTGAAGTTGGCGGTGTAGGTTGCCGCCGTGGCTGGAGCAGTTGCCACCGCACCGGACGAAGTGACTGCTGCTGCGCCGGTCCAGCCGGTTAGGCTGTATTGAATATTACCAGCCGTGTTTGTTTGCGGAGAAGGGGCAGATAGGGAATGGGCACTCCCGGCGGTCCAACTGGCCGTGGCCGGGGCGGTTTGTTGCACGCCGCCATCCACTTGTACCTTGAAGCCAACTGGGTTACTGGTAATCGTGTGTGCTACAGACGAGGGTGCGCCAAAAGTTGCGGTTACGGTCTTTGGAGCAAGCATCGCAATGGTGGCTGTGTTTCCGTTTGTGGAGGTTGTACCATTCCAGCTTTGCACCACATTGCCGTTGACGCCATTTCCTGTGATTGTGACTTGCGTCCCAGGAGCGTAGCAGTTGTTCACAGCTTGCGGCGAAGCAGTCAGGCTCCCGCCGCCTTGAGGCGTTACGCCAAGGATTAGCACATAACAATCCACTTGAAATGTTGCCGTATAGGTTGCCGCTGTGTTTGGTGTGGTTAGCGAGATCGTGGGCGTCAGCTGACCACCTGGGCTCCAGCTGAAGAAGCGGTATTGCGTGCCCTGAACGAGTTGCGGGGAAGGAGCGGTAAGACTGATCTGCGATCCTGCCGGGAATTGAGCAAGGGCAGGGGCGGTTTGCGCCGGCGAATTATTGAACTGCACGGAAAGCGGTAGGGGGCTGGTTTGGATTGTGATGTCGATACCAGCGGCAGTAAAAGTTGCGGTGACGGTTTTCGAAGGATTCACGGAGAGCAACTGTGGCGACGTGGTTGCTGTTAAATCTCCGGACCAGCTTGAAAATTGATTTCCAGTGGCGGGTGTTGCCGTCAGTGTAATAGCTTTTCCGCAATTGTAATATCCATCTGACGAGGCGGGGTTGGCGATCACGGAGCCATTGCCAACGGTGTTAATCGTCAACTTACATTGCCGTATAAAGTTAGCCGCATAAGTGCCCCCTTGCTCCATGGCGGTGACGTTGAGGGGGTTCGCAGAACTGTTTGCGCTACCGGTCCAATTCGAGAAACCCCAACGTTCGACTCCGTTGTTAGGATCCGCCTGTGGAGTATTGACCTCCAATTGATGCGTGGAATTGGCCGTCCAGTCCGTAAACGTTTTGGACCCGATGAATGCAATTCCATCGGCTTTCACTTCGAGGAAGGGCTGATTGGCGTTCACAACATTTTGAAATGGTCGGACGGGTTCCCGGTTGACTTGTTTCGGGATGGCCAAGGATACAGGCTTGCTCCCAACAGTCAAATTCTTCAAAACAGGAATGTCGCCGGGGGTAACCCAGCGTTCGGTTACCGTATTGGCATCAAAATTGGCGGACAAGAAAGAATCTGCGTTCAGTCCCAGAATGTAAGAGGCCCTGGATGAGGTTAGATAGGGCCCAGTTGATGCGGCGATGCTGGATGCATCGTAGCTGGTGACCGCTCCGGGGCCAGAGCCAGAGCCAGAGGTAACAGACTGCGAGACGAAGAAGTTCGCACCGGAACCTTCGACGCCGATGGCTTGCGTGTTGACAAGACCTGTGACGGTGGAGGAAACGGTATCGGTCATGGTGTCGATGACACTGATTGTTCCGCTGGTGGTATTGGCAACATACAGGTCGTCTCCATTCGGGCCAATGGCCATGCCGGTTGGCAATTGTCCGACAGAGATTGAGCCGATGACCGAGCGGGTAGTGGTGTCGATCACACTGATCGTATTCAGGCCGCTGTTGGCTACATATACTTTGTTGCCATCGGGAGTAACCGCAATTCCCTTTGGCTGGCTATTGCTAGGTAGAGAGATTGTGGCTACCAACTGGTAGGAACTAAGATCAACTACCGCGACGGCGCTGGCGCCGGTAATGCTGACGTAAGCAAAAGCTGCGCTGTTATCAATGGCCAGGCCGGATGGGTTTTGACCCACTGGAACAGTCGCAATGGCCTTAGCAGTGGAAGTACTGATGTCAACTATGGCTAATGCGTTGAGATTGCTCGCGACCATGTAGATCCAGTCGCCACTGGTGGGGTAACGCAACACGGCAATATCACCGGCCACGACGTTGTTGAGGGCGGCAGGAAGGATGACGGGGGAAACCGGGGCGGTCCCCAGGGGCTTGTACCAGACAGGATTGGCTTCACCTTGATGGGCGACGTAAAAAGAGGGTTCTGGGAAAAAGGAAGAACTGCTCACCGCACCACAACTATTCATTAAGGCCAAACCAGTCATTCCGGCCATACCAGCAAAGAAGATTGGAGCCGCGGCCACTACGGCCGCAATGCGAACGCTAACGGGAAGCTTTTCAAGGGTCAGTTTCATATAGATTTCCCTTTTAGCGAATGGTCTGAATAGAACGAACGGTGAGGTCTTGGCGGGCTGAAAACACGCGGATTTGATCGGCGGTCACCGTCTCTCGCAAAGCGGGCATCGCACTGAGAAACAACCGGGCTTCGCCTTGATCGGATACGCCTCTAGTTGCGGGTAATTTTGCCAATACGTAATCTGGAACGGTTAGGCTGGAAGATCCAGTGGAAGAGACACACAAGAAAAGGCCTGAACTGTTGGTTGGCTTATCATAGGCAGAGCCAACTATGAAAGCGGCAACGCCAGACTGGCCTCGCCAATTGATGGTCAGGCCGGCTTTCCGGTCAATCGTACGGAGTTGATCGGCATTGAATCCGTCAAGCGTAACGCCGCTAGCCACCGGAACGGTGAATGCACGTCCATCGGCCCCACTCGAAGATGCCAGGGAGAAGGAGCCCGTGCTGAAGAAGAGCGAAAGCAGGGCTGGATAGCCACCGCCAAGAATTGTACTGAAGATACCCGGAGCGAGTGTTGTTAACTCTATGGAATTGCTCCCGGCGATGGCTGACAGCCTTCCTAGATCCAGCGCCTTACCGCCGGAAGACATTTGCAAACCTGATGTCATGATGTTGCCTCGCATCGTGTAGCTGGTACAGGTGCCGGGAGGAGGAGCGGCGAGGAAAGGATCGAATGCGAACTGGCCACCGGGTTCCTGCATGGCTCTTACTGCTGCTTTGTCGGCGGTAACGTCAACATCAATACCAAGGAATTCTTTTGCACTGGTTGTGCCACGGTAGAGAATGGAATGGACAATCTTTCCACCCTGAATGAGCGCCGCACCGATGGGATTGTGTTGATCGGCGCATCGGCCGCCCTCGGGCATGATGGCCATTGTTGTAGAATTGCTTACTTCGCCATTGACGCGAACATAGACAGGAACAAAACAGCCGGTGGGTGCATCGTCAGGCACATAGAAAACGAATTGGTCGAGGCCGGAAATGCCGGGGGCTCGCCCGGCGTATAGCCGCCGGGTTACGGTCTTCCCGCCTATAAAAACCTCCACGTTATAGGGGAGGTCTCCTACCGGAGGAGTGTCGCTATCGGAGCCCTTGATGGCCCCGGTGCCCGTTAGCCAAAGCGTGCCGACGGCACCGGGGCGTACGGCGTTTGTTCCGGAGTTTAGGGGTTGTTCGGCGGCGGAGATAAAGTTTTGAAATATGCCCCAACCCCGGCCTGCACCCGTTGCCGTGAAGACGCCAGGGGCGTGATCGACAACGCGAATGGGAACCCAATTACTGTTTTGCCCGTTGTAGACAACCTGGAGGGCCAGAGTGCCGGTGGCGGAACTGGACGGCAAAATGGCGTTGATTTGCCCTTCGTAGACAAACAAGGGGATGGCGGGAGTAACCTTGGAGCCATCGCGTATGTTGATGGACACGCCGGAAAGGCGGGTGTCGAGGGGAAACTTGGAGACCTGCACAGGCGTTGCGGGTCCTAATGAACGGCCGAATATGGTGAAGATGGAGCCCCTAGCCAAGCCGCCGCCAGGTAGCAGGTTGGATGTGAAGCTTGCGGCGCTTACAACGCCACCGCGAAACACGAATGGTGCTGTTTGGCCGAATACGGGCCACACCAGCAGAACTAACAGTGCAAGTCTCTGCATCGGAACCACCTTGTGCTTACTCAACGTTGGCTTTTCCCGCCGCCGCCATCATATTGTATTTGCATCATGCACAGCAAGCAGAGCTTTAGCGTCCTGCGCACCGGAAGCAGCGCATGGGCGGGTGGTAATCGGTATTTGCTGAAGCGTTTCGACCTTCGATAGCCCTCCTTTCCGCCCTGTTTGGCTCCGGGCGAGCGCTGTGGTCCGCAAAAACTCAGTCCGACGGATCTTCCTCCACTCGTTTGGTTGGAAGTGATTGCACCCACAGGGGTTGGTTGTTTTTTCGCGTTGTTGATGTAGTCAGATATAAGGTCGATTGTCATTTTTATTTATGGCGTTCTTCTGTCTAATGAGGTCATGTGCGTGACAGAGATCCCCAATCGGGACTCCCTTCCCGCCGTCCTCCTTCGCGAGTCCTTCCGGCAAGACGGCAAGGTAAAGAACCGTACCCTTCTCAATATCTCCTCCTGGCCGGTTCCCCGCGTCGCCGCCCTCCGTCGTCTCTTGCGGGGCGAGTTCGATCATGATCCCGCTTCCGAACCCACCCGCGGACCGGTCTTCGGCCTCCTCCACGCCCTCAATCAGGTCGTCTCCGATCTCGGCATCACTGCCGCTCTCGGTCACACCCGGATCGGCAAGCTCGCCCTATTTCCTGATCCTTGCTCGCATCGCCCATCAGGGCTCTCGCGTCTCCGCCGTCCGGTGGGCGCGCGATCACGCCGTCGCCGCAGTGCTCGGCTTGTCCGGCTTCGATGAAAACGACCTCTACGCCGCGCTCGACGATCTTTCCGCCCGGCAGAAAAAACTCGAGACCAAACTGTGGCGCAACTATCTCGCCCGGTGCGGAACTCCCCCCGCCCTGTTCCTCTACGACGTCACCAGTTCCTACTTGGAAGGAGAGAAGAACGCGCTCGGCCAGTTCGGCTACAACCGCGACGGCAAGCACGGAAAGTTGCAAATCGTCATCGGCCTGTTAGCCGATTCGGCGGGGGAACCGCTGGCCGTTCGCGTCTTTACCGGCAACACCTCCGACCCCTCCACCGTGGCCACTCAGATCGAAATCCTCGTAAAGTAGTTCTCCATCGCCGATGTAATCTTCGTCGGCGACCGCGGCATGGTCAAAAAGGGCGGCCAGCAGAAGCTCGATCAAGCTGGATACCGGTACATCACGGCGCTGACCGATCCCCAGATCCGTCTTTTGCTCTCGAAAAAAACGCTCCCACTCGAACTATTCGCCGAGGAAGTATGTGAGGCCGAGGCCGACGGCGTGCGCTATGTCTTGCGCAAGAATCCTGACGAGGCCAAGCGCATTCGGCACCGGCTGGCCGATAAGCTGACGAAGTTGCAAGACAAGATCGCGCGGCGCAATCAGTTCGTCGAACAATCGGCTCGCTGCAAGCCAGAAGCGGGTTTGCGGAAGCTGCAAGCGTGGGTGAAGCGGCACAAGATGGCTGGGATGATGGAACTTAGTCTGGCTGGGCGGCGCATCGTTGAAACGATCAATCCACAGGCAGAGCTTGAGGGCATGGAACTGGCTGGCTGCTACGTCATTGTGACCGATGTGCCCGAAGAACAACTCAGCACGGAAGCGGTCCATGCCAGCTACATGGCATTGCAGAAAGTGGAGCGGGACTTTCGCACGATGAAGACCGGTTTGCTGGAGATCCGGCCCATCTTTGTTCGCAAGGAGAGCCGGACGCGCGGACATGTCTTCGGTTGCCTGCTCGCCCTGAAACCGCGGCGCGAGCTGGAGCGTAGATTGGCGACCGTGTTCGGAACGACGGCGCAGGATCCGAAGGCGATTACTGTTTCAGACGCGCTGGCGGCGTTGGGCCGCCTGCCGCTCCTGCTCTATGCCATATACGAAAAGACGGTGGTGACGCGCCTGCCCAAACCCGACGAGCACCAGCGCCAGATCTTGGAGGGACTCAAGGTTAGCTTACCTGCCAAGTAAAACGTAGTCAGGCGGAAAACAGTCGACGACGAACAGCAACCATCGCTGAATCAAGGGCTTAGAGGGCAGAATGGTGCTTGGATCAGGGGAGAAGATCCGTCGGATGCTCCGTCTGCTGCATTGGAATGAGCAATCCCCTGCTTGGCCCATCCGGACGCCTTCAGGCTGTTCTCGGCAATCAGCTATCCTACCCCCATGGTCATCGACGTCCACAGCCACTTCTGGGAATACCCCCGCCACTTCTCCGACGATTTCAAGAGCCAGGCCCGCCACGCCCGCGGCGACCAGGAAGTGGACCTTACCGTCCACTACGACGCTTATCGCGCCGGAGCCACCCTCTGCGATAAAACCATCGTCTTCGGCGGCAAGGCCAAGCTTTCCGGCCTCTGGGTCCCCGACGACGAGGTCGCCGCCTACGTCGCCCTCCACGCTGACCGCCTCATCGGCTTCCTGGCCCTGGACCCCACCCAACCCAACTGGCGCGAGGAGCTCGCCCACGGCCATCAAACCCTCAAGCTAAAGGGCATTAAGCTGATGCCGATGTACGCCGGCTTCTACCCGCAGGACCGGCAGTTCGACGACCTCTGGGCCTACGCCACCCGTCACAACCTCCCGGTGCTCCTCCATACCGGCACGACGTTCATCTCTCAGGCCCCGCTCGAATTCACCCTTCCCCGCCATCTCGACGAGGTCGCCACGCGCTTCCCTGAAGTCCGCCTGATTCTGGCCCATCTCGGCCATCCTTACGAAGGCGAGTGCGTCGCCACCATCCGCAAGCACCGCCACATCTACGCCGATTGCTCCGCCCTCCACTACCGTCCTTTTCAGAACTACCATTCGCTGATGCTCGTCCAGGAATACGGCGTCTGGCACAAACTCCTTCTCGGCAGCGACTACCCGTTCACTACCATCGACGCCTCCATCGACGGCATGCGCCACCTGAACGACATGCTTGAAGGCACCAATCTCCCGCGCCTCAATCTCGATCGCATGGAAGAGATGTTCCACCGGGATTCGCTATCCCTCCTCGGCATTTCCGCTTGACCTCGGCTTATGCAGCATCAATCCCATTCATCTTCGCGAGGAGGGCGGGCCAACCGGCCAGCTGGCGCACCCGCGGCTCCAACGACCGGACTCTATAATCGGCGAACGCGGGGATTCGCTGATCCATCGCATTCGCGGCCCATTCCACGGCCTGATTCAGTTGCCCGCAGCCGACGCTCGGCAGACGTCGCCCGGCAAGAGCTTCGCCAAGAGCTCTTCCGTTCTGACGGATTGCCCGACGATCGGCAAAAAGCTCGCCGGCCGTCCCATCTTGGAGGTTGAATTGATGGCAGTGCGCGCGCCTTCTCTGCGTAGGCAGGCGGTTCCAGACCCTGGGCCGGCAGAACGAAGCCAAGGCTGGCCGTTCTGTCTCAACGGATCTTCCCTTAGAAACCGGCGCATCTGCTGACGTGCCTCGGCGGCGCCCTGCGAAGCCGCAGTCCACCGCGACGTCGCCAGGCATGGCATGGGCACCCGGCAAATCAGGATTCAGCGCGGGAGTACGCAGCGCCAAACTGCGGGACAACGGAGAAGCTCAGGCCCTCTTGAGGGCAAGCAAGACCGACCTCGGCCAACGCACATTTGGGGTCCAACGAGATGGCTTGCCCCAGATATTCAAGGCTACGGCGGAAGGACTGCGGAGTGAACCGCCGAAGCTGGTGGAGGGACTTCAGGTAGAACTGGCAGGCCCGGAGGTTCGGCAGAGTCCGCTCTTTAGCCGGGGAGCGTTTGAGCTGCCACGACCCGGTGATGGCGGCGGATCTCTCCTCCTGAACCGTAAAATCGTCGGTGCGTTCGCGGCCGTAACGGTCTAACCCAAAATGCGATCCGCCGGCTGGGCGCTGCCTTCGAGCATTTTGCCCACGTCGAGTGCTTCGCTGATGCAGCGGAGGTCTAGGTCGTTACCCCGGAAGGCGAGCGACGAGGTTCGGGCGATGACGCTCAGGCCGGGAATCTTCGCCCGCAGGTGCAACGTCATCTTCTGCCAAACCATCGCAGCAATTCTCGTTCTCTTCGTCTGCGCTCCTGTTGGGAAAAGGCAGCACGGCGAAGCTCCCCGAACGGTCCGCCGGATCCTTGTGCAGGCACTTCAAAACGATTGTCTTCATTCCGGGCGCGATGTCGGCACCGATATCGGGACCGAGAGGATGGGAGTGGCGCCGCGACACCGCCGCTAGGGAATCGGGCGCGCGGCGCCCGGCGAGACGCTGATCGACCGCGGGTTATTGGTTGGGCCGCGGTCGCCGCCTCGGCCATCGGCAACGGACCCTGGTGCGGTGCTCGGTGGATATACTCGAGCACGAGATAGTCCGGCGCAGCGTCATAGATCTGACCAATGGGCAGAGGGTGGAGCGCGGCGATGGCAACTCGGCACCATGGACGGTCTGTAACTGTTTGATGGCCACCACTCGGTCTAGCCGGGAGTCCCGCACCTTCCACGCCTCTTCACCGCCGCCCGCGCCGCGCTCGGAGCCGGTGTCGAGGCAGCGACTATCCTATCCCTCCGCGCATAAGTCCACCGCCGGCGCAAACATCGCGAGCGCCGCCTGCCGCAACCGCCGCGCCACCGCCTCCACCTCATCCAACGGAATCTGCCGCGTCGTTCCCGTGACCGACAACCCGGCCACAAACCGCCCCGGCGCCGAAAACACCGGCACGGCCAGACAACGCACCCCTAATTCTTCCTCCTCATCATCCACCGCCCAACCCTGCTTCCGCACCGTCGCCACCTCTTTTTGCAAGGCCTTCGGATTCGTAATTGTGTTCTTCGTGTAACGGATATACGTCGGCTTCGCGGTCAATCGCGCCAAGATGTCCGGCGGCCCCCAGGCCAATAACACCTTCCCCACGCCCGTACAGTGCAGATCCATCCGCCGCCCCACATACGTATCAAACTGAATCAACCCGGGCGACTCCGCCTTCTGGATGTAAATCCCTTGGTCCCCATCGGGCACCGCTAAATGCACCGGCCGCCGCCACTGGTCGGCGAGCGCCTGCATATAGGGCATCGCCAACTTCGCAATCGATAAGCCTCGCAACATTCCCTGCCCCAACCCATAGGCTTTCAAACCCAATGTGTAATGCCGCGAATCCTCCTGCTTCCGTACATACCCCAACCGTTCCAAAGTGACCACAATCACATGCGCCGAACTTTTCGGAATCCCCAACTTCCGGCTCATCTCCGATATGTTCAGCCCTCGCCGCGAGCCATCCAAATACTCAAGCATGGCCATGGCCCGTTCCACCGCTGTCGCTTTCGGAGCACTTGATTCCAGCATGGCTTCCAGCATACTGAACAACCCATACCGAATGCTGCCATCCTGCCGTACCCTAGATGCTGAGGTAACCTCCCATGCCGACCCTCGTGGTCGAACCCCACTCCATTGATTTTGAGCGCCCCGGCACGACCCACTACCAAGTCCAGTTCCATCTCGATGGGGCTTGGGGCTACTCGCTCGTCCCCCTCACGATCATCAACGGCACGCTCGGCGGCACGTTGCTCCACCCGCCGAACGGAGTGCTTGTATTCGGCGGTACCCACGGCAACGAATACGAAGGCCAAATCGCGGTCAAACGCCTCTGCTGCGATCTCGACCCCGCGTCGCTCCACGGCCGGGTAATCCTGATGCCCCAGCTCTCGGAAAGCGCCTGCCGCGCCAACCAACGCGTCTCCCCTTTCGACCACGTCAACATGAACCGGGCCTTCCCCGGCCAGCCCCAGGGCAGCCTTTCTTCCCGCATCGCCCACTTCGTTTCCACGCAAATTTTCCCCCTGGGCCGCGTCGTCATCGACGTCCACTCCGGCGGCCGCGAAGGTGCCTTCCCCCTCTGCACCTCCTTCCACCCGATCCCCGACCGTGCCCAGGCCGCAGAAATCGAAACGGTCGCCCGCCTTTTCGACACCCCGTTTCTGTTCATTTACGCTTCCACCATGGGATCCGGCCTTCTTACCAACCACGCCGAGGCCCTCGGCAAAATCTCCATCGGCGGCGAGTTCGGCTCGGGCGAAACGGCCGACCCGGTAGGCATCCGCCACGCCTACGAAGGCATCCGCAACGTCCTGCGCCACTATCAACTCCTCCCCGAACCCGTCCAAAATATCCGCCCCCTCGGCTCGCCCCCACCCCGCCTCGTCTCCGCCACCGAACTCAGCGCCTATGTCCCCTGCCCCCGGGATGGCGTCTGGGAACCGCTCGTGGATCTTGGCGCCCCCGTGGCCGCGGGCGATCTTCTCGGCCGCCTCCACGACTTCTCCGACCACGCCGAAGCCCCCCTCGAAATCTGCGCCAATCGTGCTGGTTACCTCCTCATGACCCACCGCAGCGCCCGCCCTCTCAAGGGCCAAACCCTCTACGTGATTGCCGAAGAAACGACGCTATGAAGATCTCCAGCGTCGAACTCATCGTCCTGAAATCTCCCGGTCTGTATAACAATTCCGCCACCGCCGCCGAACCCGAAGGCCCGACTTACATGGGCCTCGTCAAGGTCACGACCGACACCGGCCTCACTGGTTACTCCGACATCGAAACCTGCGCCTCCGTCGCCAAAGCTTGCGTCGACGCCCCCAAGTGGAGCCTGGAACCCGGCATGGAATGCTTCGACGGCCTGGCCTCGCTCCTCATCGGAGAAAACCCCCTGGAAGTCGAACGCCTCTGGTATCGGATGTACCGCGGCAGCATCTATTACGGCCGACGCGGGGTCGCGCTCCAAGCCATCTCCGCCCTCGATATCGCGCTGTGGGATATCTGCGGCAAGGCCTACGGCGAGCCCATCCACATCCTCCTTGGAGGCAAATGGCGCAGCCGCATCCCCGCCTATGCCAGCACGCTTTTCCGGTCCACGCCGGCGGCGATGGCCGAAGCCGTCGCCACGTACACCGCCCAAGGCTTCACCGCCGTCAAGTTCGGCTGGGGCGGCTTCGGCCAAAACGAACGCCGCGACGTCCCCCTCGTCGAAGCCGCCCGCACCGCCCTCGGGCCCGATCGCCACCTCCTCGTCGATACCGGCTGGTTCGTCGAACGCACCCCGAAAGAAGCGATTCGCCTCGTCGATTCCATTACGCCGTATAACCCCTACTTCGTCGAAGAACTCCTCCACCCCGAGGACTACGACGGCTATCATAAGGTCGCGAGCGCCGTCCGCGTCCCCATCGCCTGCGGCGAGCAGGAAGCCACCGATTGGGGCTTCCAACAACTTATCGAACGCGGCGGTGTCGATATTCTTCAGCCGGACCTCACCCGCTGCGGGGGCTTCACCGTCGGCCGCAAAATCGTCCATATGGCCGAACGCGCCAACCGCCTTGTCATTCCCCACTCCTGGTCTTCGGACTTGCTCACCGCGGCTTCGCTCCATCTCACCGCCTTCCAGCGCCGCGCCGAGTTCGTCGAGTTCAATACTTCCCAAGGCCCCCTCAGCCGACAACTCGTGAAGAACCCCATCACCCTCGACGAAGGCTACCTGAATGTCCCCACCGGGCCCGGCCTCGGCGTCGAAGTCAACGAAGAGATCATCGCCAAATACCGCCAAACCTGACCAACATTCCGTCTTGATCTTCACGCCCGTAATCAAACCAAGATCAACATCAACGTTCAAGAAGCCAAAACGCACCTCTCTCGAGATCTCGATCAAGCGGAAGCCGGGGAAGTGATCGTTGTTTTGGCAGACACACCGAGCCCATCGCGGAACTCCGGGCCGTGCAACCATCCGCTGCCAGTGAACCTAAGCGGGTCGCTGGATTGCTCAAGGGCCAAGTCCATTTTAATGGCGATGCCTGCTCCCCGATGACGTTGGAAGAGGTGGCCGAGCTTGCCAGGGCGCGGCGGGAAGACTCACTCGGCCCTCCCCTGGGTCCTCATTCAGCCCGGCCGTTCGCCGGAATTCTGGTATCGACGCGCTCGGCACCTGAACCGGTTCTCTCGAAGGAGCCGTTCTTCACTTGGTCTTCAACTCCCCCGTCCGCAAAGCTACCGTCACCCTCATCGCCGGCGAATTCCGGCTTGCCGCCAGCGCCGACACCGCAGCTACGGGCACCTCCAAGGTCGTCTCCAGCCTCGCCGGTTTCGCCGATCGCCCCGGGCCCTCTACGACGATGGCGACCCCGTATCGCGATGGACGGAAGCAAGGTCCCCGCCTCAACGACTCGCCTGTCGCCACCAAGACCGGCGGATTCCGCATCTCCCAACTCGCCCCCCGCCGCTTCGCACGCCGGACTTCCACGCGGGGTCACCCACCGCCCGGTGCTCCCTTGAAACCACCGGGTTCCGGTGGGCGTCGCCGCTGATCGTCCACTCAAAGCCCAGGTTGAGTAGGGTCGGGTGTTCCACCGGGAGCTGTTGCAGCAACAACGGGGAGAGCGATCGGGAGCCAATAGGACGCCGGTTCTATCTAGAAAATTATCCGCAGTCCTACCTGCAAGTTACGAGCCCCCGCGTTCTCCACTCCCTGCGTGCTCGTGATCCGTCCAAACTGCGGAACACTGGCATTTCCGTTCGGATTCCCGAAGTTCGGCGTGTTCGTCAAGTTCGCCGCCGAACCCTCCAATTGAACTCCCACGCGCTCGGTCACCGAGAACGTCTTCTGAATCTTCATCGATAGCGTCCGCGTCATCGGCCCAATCAGGCTCCCCGGTGCCGCATTCCCGAATCGTCCAATGTTGCTCGCCGGCACCGTAAACGCGCTCCGATCCCAGAACGCATCCACCGTCCGCTTACCCGACTCAAAGTTCCCGTACGACGTCCCCGTCCAGTCCGGCCGGTTGTTCGCACGAGTGTTCAAGCCCGTACCCGAAGGGTCCGTCACGTTGCCCGTCGTCGGCGTCAAATAGGGCCCGCTCTGGAGCAGCAGGATGCTCGAAAGCTGCCAACCGCCCAACGCCAAATTCGCCATCCGGTTCTGCTTGAAAGTCGGCAAGCCGTAGCTCAGCGTCGTCAGAAAGCGGTGCCGCCGAGTCGCCGGTACGTTTCCATAATCCAGCCGTTGATAGAACCGATCCGTCGGCACCGAACCATTCTCAGAAGCAAACCCACTGCCATCCGAACCCGTCGCGTTCGATAGGTTCTTCGCCCAGTTGTACGAAACCTGATACGACAAACCCTTCGCCGCGCGCCGATTCAACTCCGTCGTAAATCCGTTGTACCAGGCCCCCGTGTTCGGGTCCCGCACGTACACAATGTTCCAAACCGGATAAGGCCGCGCCAATCGCGCCGCCGCAAAGCCCTGCGTATTCGGCCGCACCTGGTTCAAATCCGGGCTCGAAAACAGCTTCACCGACCGCGAGCCAATATAGCTCACCCGGAAGCTCGTGTCCTTCAGCACTTCCCGTTCAATCGTCAAGTTCCACTGCTGCGTGTAAGGATCCGCGCCATCGAACTGCGTCCCGCGCCGGAAGTCCGGCACGCCCAGCGCGCCCAAGCCTGTTCCAAACGGCCGCGGAAACTGCAACGCCGGAACCCCATTCACAAGCTGATTCGGAAACGTCCGCGCATCCGAAACGTGAATGCCCGTAATCGTGTAGAACACAGACCCTAAGATCGTCGCCGTAAAGATGCCATACCCGCCCCGGATCACCGTCTTATTGTTCGCAAACGGCCGATACGCGAATCCGAACCGCGGCATGAAGTTATTGTAGTCGTTGAAGCGCAGGCTCTCCGGCAAGCCAGCTTCCTTCGCCAGCACGATCGGCGTGTTGCCAATCGAGGCCGCAAACGCCGGCGAAGTCACCTTCCGCGCCGCTTCATTCGAGATGATCACCCGAGCCCCCGGGCCGGGAAACGCCCGGTCGAAGTTCGACGTCGTCAGCGCCTTGTCAAAGAACATCGGATGCAGCTCGTAGCGAACCCCATAGCTAATGGTCAACTTCCGGTTCACGCGCCAGTCGTCCTGCGCGTAGAAGCCGGTATGCGTCGTCGTCCCGTCCACGTCCGCCCCTGTGTTCGCCAGCGTCGTCGCGTTCGGAATCCCCAGCAGAAAGTCCGACATCCCAAACCCCGAATACTGGCCGTTGAACTGGTACGTGCCCAAGTCATCACCCGTGAAGAACGAGGTAATATCCGTCGTGTTCAGGCGTCGAATGTCCGCCCCAAACTTAAAGCTATGGCTGCCCTTCAGCCACGAGAAGTTATCGGCGAACTGCCAGGTCCGGCTCCGCGTCACGCTCTCCCGCCCATTGCCCGTCCCGCGAATCCCGTTGATCTGAATGTCCGGCACCTGCGACCCTTTCGGCAGGTCGCTGCGAATCCCCAGGATGCCCGCCGATCGCACAAGCCCCGGTCCGTCAAACGTCTGGCCGTTCAATCCAAACGTGCTGATGCTCTCCTGCCGTGCCCAACCGAAGCGAATCTCGTTCAGCTTATTGGCACTCACAATCCAGTTATGCGCCAAAGCGAGATTGATCGGATTCTGCGTCCCCGTCCTCGACCCGATCGTCTCAAACAAGTCCAGCGGCGTAGCCTGCGTTAGATCCTTCTGCGACAGCCGCCCGAAGATCCGATGCGCCCCCGAGAAGTTATGGTCAATCCGGATATCGTATTGGTCGTTGTCGTTCTTCTGCCCTTCCTGCCGCTGATAGTTCGGCGTCGCAATCGTCTCGCCCGCCCGAGTCGGGTTCGGATACAGCGCCCGCATCAACGCCGTCGAAGTCGAAGAGATCCGATTGGCCGGGATGATGTTCCCCGCAAACGGCGCGTTCGACGCCAGCGGATCCCGCAACTGCGTCGCCGGCAGCAACGGCGCAAAGTTACCCGTCCGGAAGCCGACCGGAGGCACCGTCACGTTGATCACCCGCTGCGCCCGAAAGCGCAGCGCCTCAAACGCCCCAAAGAAGAAGGTTCGGTTCTTGATCACCGGCCCGCCCACAAACCCGCCAAAATCGTTCGAAACCTTAAACGGCGTCCGCGACGCAAAGAAGTCACGGGCATCAAACGCCCCGTTCTGGTGGTACCAATACGCCGCCCCGTGGATCTGGTTCCCGCCCGACTTCGACGTGATGGTAATGTCGCCCGCCTGCGCGAACTCCGCGTTGTTACTGTTCGAACTGATCCGCACCTCGCTCACAGAATCCGCCGTCGGGAACATTTCCCGTAATACCCCATTCGACCGAACGTTGATGTTCGAAACCCCGTCCACTGACGCCGTCGCCATGAAGGGCATCGTCCCGCCAATCGAGTAGTTACCCGACGAATCCGGCTGCACCCCCGGCGCGTTCGCAATCGCCTGATAGAAGGTGTTTGAGTTACCCGCCCGGTAGTTCACCGGCAGCCGATTCAACTCCTCTCCCGACTTCGAATCCATCACCGTCGACATCTCTAACTGAATCACCTGCGCCGAGGAACTCACGAGCACCTCAGTTGCCACCTGCGCCAGCTCCAGCTTGGTATCAATCCGCGAAATCTCGCGCGCCCGCAGAATTACGCCCTTCACGAGCGCACTGCGGAAGCCCGTCTTCTCCACCAGAACCTCGTAAGCTCCCGCTTCCAGATTCGGCAGCAGGTACGACCCCGATCCATCCGATTTCGTCGTCCGCGTCTCCCCCGTTCCAGACCGGGTCGCCTTGATCGTAGCCGCGGTAAGGAAAGCACCCGACGGATCAGAAAGCTGGCCTCGGATTTCCCCTAAAGTCGATTGGGCGAGCGAGATACCAGTCAAAACGAGAAAGCTACAAAGCAGACGCATAGAAATGAGCCTAACAACGGTAAGTTTCACTTCTGTGTCGGCTTGATTAGGGCTCAGTTAACTCGCGCAGTCTATAAGAATCTTCATCACGTCCGCGCCCTGCTCCATCTCGACTAATCCCTTCTGCACGTCGTCCAGCGGATAGACGCCCGTAATCAAACTCCGAAACGGCACCTCGCCCGCCGCCAACAACGCAATAGCCTCGTCGAAATCCTCCGGCTCGTACACCCGCGTCCCAATCATCTCCTGCTCTTTCCAGAACATCTTATGCAGATCCACCGGCACCGGCTTCGGGAACACCGCCACCACCACGATCCGCGCCCGCACCCGTCCCAGCTTCGTCATCAACTCCGCGCCCGGTGCCGACCCCGATACCTCGAAAACCACGTCCGCCCCGTCCTTGGCCGTCTCCGCCTGCACAAACGCCGGTACGTCGGTCGTTCGCGGGTCCAACACCTCCAGCCCCATCTCCCGCAGCAACTTCACCCGAAACGGATTGATCTCCGTCACCACCACCCGCGCCCCATGGTGCCGCGCCACCAGCGCCACCAGCGCCCCAATCGGCCCCCCGCCAATCACGACGGCGAACTCGCCCGCCGTCACCCGCCCTAGGCGCACGTCATGGCAAGCCACCGCAATCGGCTCCACCAGCGCCGCGTCCAGCAGAGACAGCGCATCCGGCAGCCGATGCAGCGTATGCGCCGGAATGGTCCACAAACCCTGCATCGCCCCCGGCGCGTCTATCCCAATAAACTTCAAGTTCGGGCAAACATGCGAATGTCCCCGTCGGCAAGTCGGGCAGTCGCCACAAGGCGCGAGCGGACGAACCGTCACCCGGTCTCCCACCGCCCAATCCGTTACGCCCTCGCCTAGGGCCGTGATCGTCCCCGAGCTCTCATGCCCAATCACCTGCGGCAGCGACACCCGGTGGTCCATGTTGCCGTGGAAAAGATGCAGGTCGGTTCCACAGATGCCGCAATGTGATACCTGGATCTGGACCTCCCCAGCGGCGGGCGAAACCGGCACGCACGGCGCGACGGCGATGGCTCTTGAGCCTTTATATTCAGCAGCACGAAACATCAGCCCAGTATGCGTCGTCTTGGCTACATGGTCAAACAACTCCTCGTAGCGTTTACGCTCCTGGCTACCTCTCTCGTAGCCGCCGATGTGTCTGGTAAGTGGTCGGCGCAAGTGCCCGGCCGCAATGGGGAAACCCGCGAACAGATCTTCACGCTGAAAGCTGACGGCGAAAAGCTCACCGGCACCATCTCCGCTGGCCAGGGCGGCGAAGCGCCCATCGCCGATGGCAAAGTCGCTGGTGAGACCGTATCGTTCACGATGACGCGCGAGATGAACGGCAACACCATCAAGTGGACCTACACCGGCACCGTTTCTGGTGACGAGATCAAAATGAAGCGCGCCGGCGGCCAGGGCGAGCCGCGCGAATTCGTCGCCAAACGAGCCAAATAACGAAACGGGGGCGCGGCCTAATCGCCGCGTCCCCGTTTTCTAGCGACCGAACTCTGCCGCGACCGCCAACCGGGCCCGGGCCCGATCGGCCGCCGCTAAGGCCCGCGGAATATCCATCTCGCCGGATTCCTTCAGGCGGTTCTCCGCCCGATCGAGCGCGCCTTGCGCCCGCTTCAGGTCGATTTCGTTCGGCTTCTCCGCCACCGTTGCCAGGATCCGGACGCTAGTCGGCAACACTTCCATCCAACCACCGCCCACCATCACCGTGTGACTCGCTCCGCCGACCGTATAGGTTAACGCGCCAGCCCCTAACTCGGTCAACAACGGAGCGTGCTCGGGCAGAATGCCTAAGTAGCCGTCCTTGCCCGGCACCTGTGCCTCGGCCACCTGCTCGCGAACGATCAGACGGTCCGGAGTTGCCACTTCTAGTTCGAACGTCGCCGCCATAAAGCGCCTACTTGACCTTCTTCATCTCAGCGGCCTTCTCGAGAACTTCCTCGATCGTCCCCTGCATGTAGAACGCCTGCTCGGGAATGTCGTCGTGCTTGCCGTCACAGATTTCGGAGAAGCCCTTGATCGTATCGGCCAACTTAACGTACTTGCCGGGGAAGCCAGTGAACTGCTCGGCCACAAAGAACGGCTGCGACAGGAAGCGCTGAATCTTACGGGCCCGCGAGACGGTCAGCTTATCGTCTTCGCTCAACTCGTCAATACCGAGAATCGCGATGATGTCCTGCAAGTCCTTATACCGCTGCAAGATGCTCTTGACGCGCTGGGCGCAACCGTAATGGGCTTCGCCGATCACCTGCGGATCCAGAATGCGGGAAGAAGAAGCCAGCGGATCTACTGCCGGGTAGATACCCAGCGAAGCGATTTCGCGCGACAGATTGGTCGTCGCGTCCAAGTGAGCAAACGCCGTCGCCGGCGCCGGATCGGTGTAGTCGTCGGCCGGCACGTAGATGGCTTGCACCGACGTAATCGAGCCCTTCTTGGTCGAAGTGATCCGTTCCTGCAATTCGCCCATTTCAGTCGCCAGATTCGGCTGGTAACCGACGGCGGACGGCATACGGCCCAACAGCGCCGAAACTTCGGAACCGGCTTGGGTAAAGCGGAAAATGTTGTCGACAAAGAGGAGCACGTCCTGGCCCTCTTCATCACGGAAGTATTCAGCGGCGGTCAAACCCGTCAGGCCGACACGCAGACGCGCACCCGGAGGCTCCGTCATCTGGCCGTAGATCAAGGCTACTTTCGACTTCGTGTAGTCTTCCGGATCCAGAATGCCGCCTTCGCGCATTTCGTTCCAAAGGTCGTTCCCTTCGCGGGTTCGCTCACCGACGCCGGCAAAAACAGAGACGCCGCCCGACGAGTACGCCAAGTTATGGATTAATTCCATGATGACGACCGTCTTGCCTACGCCCGCGCCGCCGAACAAACCGATCTTGCCGCCGCGGAGATACGGTTCGATCAGGTCGATCACCTTGATGCCCGTTTCGAACATCTGCAAACCGGTCTGCTGCTCATCGAACGCCGGCGCCGTGCGGTGGATCGGCATTTTCTTCGCCGTGTTCACCGGGCCCATGTTGTCGACCGGCTCACCCAAAACGTTCAGCACGCGACCCAACGTCTGCGGACCAACCGGCACCATCACCGGTGCACCGGTCGAAATCGCCTGCATCCCACGGACGAGGCCTTCGGTCGGCTGCAACGCAATCGTACGCACTCGGTTTTCGCCGATATGCTGCGCCACTTCGACAACAATGCTGATCGGCTCGGGCACCACAAAGCCATCCGAAACAATCCGGATAGCGGTGCGAATCGGAGGGATCTGCCCCTCGGGAAACTGAATATCGACAGCCGGGCCGGCGACCTGGATGACCTTGCCAACTGCTGTCGTGGTTTCGGTAACGGTGGACATCTTCAAAACTCCCTAAAAATCTCTACTTCAGCGCGGAGGCGCCGCTGACCACTTCGATAATTTCGCGTGTAATACTCGCCTGGCGTACGCGGTTCATCTGCAGGGTTACCCGCTCGATCACTTCGCTCGCATTCCGCGACGCCGCGTCCATCGCCGTCATCCGCGCCGCATGTTCGGACGCTGTCGATTCCAGCACACTGCGCCACAACTCAATCTCTACATACCGGGGCAACAGAGAACCCAGCAACTCTTCGGCCGGCTGTTCGTAGATGTAATCGGTCGACGCTTCGCCCTCAGGCAGCGGCACCGGCAACACGCGGACCATCCGAAACTGCTGCGTCATCACGCTCTTAAACTCGTTGTACGCCAAGTACACCGCGTCCACTTCGCCCGATGCATACCGCGCGCTGACTTTCTTCGCCACCGCCGCCACATCGCCGTAGTTCGGTTTCCGGCTGAAATTCTGATGATCGCCCGCAATCGTATAACCGCGGCGCCGGAAATAATCGCGCCCCTTCTTACCGACCGCTTCAATCTCGAACTCCACTCCGGGCAGGTCCTGCATGAACTTTTGCGCCCCGCGATTCACGTTCGAATTGAACGCTCCCGCCAAGCCCCGGTCAGCCGAAACGAGAACCACCAATACTTTCTTTTGCTCTCGCTGCTGCAGCAACGGGTGCTCTTTCACACTGTCGTTACCAGCCGCGGCACCAGCAACATTGGCCAACATCCGCTGCAACATCCCGGCAAACGGCCGACCCGCCACCACCGCTTCTTGCGAGCGGCGGAGCTTGGCTGCCGAGACCATCTTCATGGCCTTCGTGATCTGCTGCGTATTCTTGACCGAGCGGATGCGCCGCCGGAAGTCAATCAAAGAGGGCATAGCGGCTTATTTGTTTTCGGCTACGAATCGGGTCTTGAACTCGGCGAGCGCCGTGTTGATCTTTTTCTTCAGGTCGTCACTCAGAGCCTTCTTCTCCCGGATTTCGGGCAGAATGCTCGGGTGCGCGTTCGCCATGAACGCGTGCAGACCAATTTCAAATTTGCGTAACTGCGTCACCGGCAGATCGTCCAACACGCCGCTCGTGCCGGCGTAAATGATCAGAACCTGCTTTTCCATCGACGACGGCTCGAACTGCGCCTGCTTCAGAATCTCGGTCAACCGCTGACCCCGACTCAACTGCTTCTGCGAGGCCGAGTCGAGTTCCGAACCGAACTGCGCAAACGCCGCCAACGCGCGATACTGGGCCAACTCCAAACGCAGCGAACCCGCCACTTGGCGCATCGCTTTCGTCTGCGCGGCGCCGCCGACCCGGCTCACCGAAATACCCACGTTGATCGCCGGACGGATGTTCGAGTTGAACAGGTCGGCTTCCAGGAAGATCTGGCCGTCCGTGATCGAAATCACGTTCGTCGGAATGTAGGCCGATACGTCGCCCGCTTGCGTTTCGATAAACGGCAGCGCCGTCAGCGACCCGCCGCTCTTCAACTTCGCCGCACGTTCCAGCAAGCGGCTATGGAGATAGAACACGTCGCCCGGATACGCTTCGCGACCCGGAGGACGCCGCAACAGCAGCGAAATTTCACGGTACGCCGCGGCGTGCTTGGAAAGATCGTCGTAAATGATTAGGACATGTTGGCCACGATCGCGGAAAAACTCGCCCATCGCGCAACCCGAAAACGGTGCTAAATACTGCATCGGGGCCGGTTCGGAAGCGGTGGCGGCCACGACGATCGTGTACTCCATCGCGCCCTTATCTTCGAGCGTTTTCACCACCTGCGCCACGGTCGAGCGCTTCTGCCCGATCGCCACGTAGATACAAATGACGTCGCCGCCCTTCTGATTGATGATTGTATCGAGAGCAATCGCCGTTTTGCCCGTCTGACGGTCGCCAATGATCAACTCGCGCTGACCCCGGCCGATCGGAATCATGCCGTCGATCGCCTTGATACCGGTTTGCATCGGCTCGTTCACCGGCGAACGATCAATCACGCCCGGCGCCAAACGCTCGATGGGATTGAAACCCGTCGCCGCGATCGGGCCCTTGCCGTCAATCGGAGCCCCGTTGGAATCCACCACGCGGCCAATCAAAGCGTCGCCCACCGGCACCGACATAATCCGGCCCGTCCGGCGGACTTCGGTACCCTCGCTGATGTGCTGGAATTCGCCCATCAACACCGCGCCCACATTATCCTCTTCGAGGTTCAGCGCGATGCCGGTCACGCCGCCCGGGAACTCAATCAGTTCGCCGGCCATGACCAGTTCCAGCCCGTGGATACGCGCGATACCGTCGCCGACCGAAATAACGGTCCCGGTCTCGGTTACACTGACCGCTTTGTCGTAATTTTCAATCTCGTCGCGTAAAACACGCGCGATCTCATCTGCCCGAATTTGAGCCATAGTTTCCGTGAGAGAGCTTAAACCTTATGTCCGCACCAGACGGGCGCGCAGCGAATCCAGTTGACCGCGCACCGACCCGTCATAAACCCGCGATCCCACCCGAGCGGTCACCCCGCCGAGGAGAGATTCATCTACCGAATACTGGCCCAGCACCTGCTTGCCAGTCATCTTTGCCAAAGCCGCTTGCACCATCGCCTGCTGTTCGGCGTCCAAGGGACGTGCCGAAGTGATCTGCGCCCGGGCGATTCCCCTGCGCTCGTCCAACTGCGATTCGATCGACGACACGACTTCCGGCAGCATTGCAATCCGCCGATGATCGATCATAACGAACAAGAAATTCTTAATCAGGCCCGAAAGCGAAACCATCGGAGCCAGGCGCTCAACGACAGCTTTCTTCTTTGCCGCTCCGACCGCCGGAGAGTTCAAAACATTCCGGAGTTCCACCGAATCCTGCTGCATCGACTGAAACACCCGCAGTTGGGCCAACGCCAGATCCGGCGTCAACATTGGCGACGAGCCCATCAGAATATCCACCAGAGCGCGAGCGTAACGAGAGGCGACGGCGAGTGACATAGGCCTAGTTGTTCAGTCCTTTCAAAAATCCGCCGATCAACCCGGCATCCACCGGCGCAGTTAGCCGCGCCCGCAACTGGCCTTCGGCCGTTTCGAGCGCCAACAGCGCCGCGTAACGTCGCAGTTCCACCTGTGCCGATTTAGTCGCGGTTCCGATCTCAACATCAGTATGTTGCCGCATTTTGGCAATGGCCTCTTCGCCCTCTTTCCGCACCCGGGCCTCCTCGGTCGCCATCTCGGCAGCCGCATTCGCCCGGATCGAGGCTATCTCGCCTTCCAGATTCTTTAGCCGCGCTTCAATCGCCGTCACTTTGGCCTCAGACTCTTTCTGCATCGCCGCCGCATCGGCCAGACCCTTCTGGATCTCCGCCGTCCGCCCCGCAAAAAACGGGGGCAGCATTTTGCTCGCCAGATAACCCAAACCCAGCACTAACAGCGCAAAATTCGCCCACTTCCAAGGCAACATCGCATCGTGGTCAGCATGTTCGGCTACGGCAGGAGCATGCTCCTGCGCGAACACCATCACGGCCGCCAGCGCCAAACCAAGGAGTACGCGGCGCATCATGCGGTCCTCCGGAGAATGCTGGTTGTGATCGCTTCCGCCAACGACTCGGTCTCGGCCAGCAGGCCCTGCCGAGCGACCGCCACTTCGATGGCGACAACGACGTTCGCTTCGGCCAATTTTGTTTCCGCAGCCTTCTTCTCATCGGCAAACCGCGCCGTCAGCTCAACCGCCAACGCCTTCCGTTTTTCTTCGTTCACCCTGTAGATTTCGGTGCGAGCGTGCCGGATGGCCCTTTCGTACTCGGCCGCCTTCTGCTCAGCTCGCGCCACCGCATCGGAGGCTTTCTTGCGCGCACCAACTGTTGCGTCGAACCGAGCGCGCAGCAACTTCTCAATCGGCTTGAAAAACGTGCTCTTCAAATAAAAGTGCAGCAGCAAGACCAGGAAAAAGGTCGGCAGCCCGCGAAGGATTATATTGTAAAGCGCGTCTAACGTGGCGTCCATGCGAGAAAGTTACATCCTAGGGTAACAAAAAAGTCGATCTGTGTGTGAAGTCTGGATTCTTGTTTAACGAGAAATCGTACGCATTCTTCGGCTAAGAGATCAGATCCTTGATTACGAGCCCTTCGACGTCGGTCAAACGGAAGTCCCGCCCCCCGTACCGATAGGTCAGCTTGGTGTGATCGAGGCCCAACTGGTGCAGCATCGTCGCCTGCAGATCGTGCGGGTGCACCGGTTTATCGACGGCTTTGAACCCGAAGTCGTCCGTCGCTCCGTAAACCGTCCCCCCCTTGAACCCGCCGCCGGCGACGATCATCGAATAGCCGTGGTTGTTGTGGTCCCGACCGTTCTGGACGTTCACGAGGCCACTTACCTCCATCGACGGAGTTCGGCCAAACTCGCCGCCCACCAGCACAATCGTGTCCTTCAACATGTCCCGCGCCTTCAAGTCTTCCATCAACGAGCCGATCGCCGGATCGGCTTCGTTGGCCAGCTTCCGGTGAATCGTGATGTCGTCGTGGTTGTCCCAAGGCTGACTATTGCCATGGTAGATCTGCACCATCCGAACGCCCTTCTCGGCCAAGCGCAGCGCCGTCAGGCAGCCTCGGCCCACGGGCGTATCGCCGTACCGCGCCCGCACCGCCTCCGGTTCCTTCGTGATGTCAAACACCTCCGGTGCCTCGCTCTGCATTCGATAGGCGACCTCCATCGATTCCACGCCTGTCTCAAACCGCGGATCGTGGATCTGATTCAACTTGCCGAGAAGATCCATCTGGCGCCGCTGCTCGGTCGGCCCGCGCTGCGGCGTGATGTACGGAATCAGCTTCCGCACGTCTTTCTCCTTGGTCTCTATGTGGACGCCCTGATGCACCGCCGGCAGAAACGCTGAGGTCCATAGCTGCGCCCCAATCACCGGCACCCCGGGGCACAGCACCACAAAACTCGGCAGGTTGTTATTCATCGACCCCAGTCCGTAGGACAGCCACGAACCCATCGATGGCCGACCCGGCAGCGGCACCCCGCAGTTCATAATCAGCAGCGAGGGCTCATGGTTCGGCCGCTCGGTATGCATCGACCGGATGACGCAAAAGTCGTCAATATGCGCGCCCAGCTTCGGGAAAATTTCGCTGATCTCGGTGTCGGATTTCCCGTACCGCTTAAATTGGAACGGCGAACCAAGCAGCGCCCCGGTCTTGCGCTCGGTCTTCAAATTCGCGCCGGACGGCATCGGCTTGCCGTGATACTTCTGCAGCAGAGGCTTGGGGTCGAAGGTGTCCACCTGCGACGGCCCGCCGTTCAAGAACACGAAGATCACGCGTTTGGCTTTCGGCGCGAAGTGCGGTTGCGGCACCGTAGCCGCCAAGCCACAACCGCCAAAGCCAATCGACAACGTACTGAGAAGTTCACGACGGGTCATAGGGGATTACTCGATATACAGAAATTCGTTCGAACTCAGCAGGACCTGCACGTACTCGGCCCAGGCGTTCCCCTGCGCCAGATACTCGCGGGCCAACTGCGCCTCGGCCTTCTCGGGAACACGTGCAAAAATCCGGCGGTAGGCTTCCGCCGGGTCCGGCCCCGGAATGGCCGCTGACGCCTTCATCATCAACGGGCTATTCAGCAGGAACAACCGCTGCAGCGGCACGTTCGTCTCGATCCGCCGTTCGCTCGTATTGTTCGGATTCGGAAAATCGAACAAGTTCAACATCGTGTCCGTCCGGCGACGGCTGATGAAGCCATAAACCGTCCGCCGCGTGTTGGTCGCCTCGTCCAACGGAACCGCCTTCCCGCCGGTCTTCAGATCCAACTGCCTCGAAACCGCCAACACCGAATCCCGAATCGCCTCGGCGTCCAGCCGACGCTTCGGGTAGTGCCAGAACAGCCGATTCTCCGCGTCCACCTTCTCGCTTGCCGCCACCGGTCTCGCCGCCATCTGATAGACGTTCGACAGCAGAATCTCCCGCTGCAGCGCTTTGATGCTCCAGTTGCCGTCCATGAACCGAGCGGCGAGGTGATCGAGCAGTTCAGGGCTCGATGGCCGTTCGCCGAGAATTCCGAAGTTCGAAGCCGTTCGCACGATCCCTTCCCCGAAGTGGCCCTGCCAGATCCGGTTTGCCATCACCCGAGCGGTGAGCGGGTTGGCTTTGCTCGCGATTCGCTCGGCCAGTTCCAAACGGCCGGAACCTGTCGAAAACAGCTCCGGCTGCTCCGGCTTCGACAGAATCGCCAGCCACCCCCGCGGCGCCTCCTCTCCCAACGTCGCCCGATTCCCCCGCAAATGTACCTTCTCATTTCGCGGCTTTTCCGCGTCCGTCAGCGCATGCAGGAACGGGTACCGCTCGGGCATCGCCTTCTCGGCCACCGCGATGATCTGCCGCAGAAAATCGAGGTGTTCCCGATAGTGGCCCTGCAGCCAGCGATCCACCTTGCCCTCGCCATAGAAGAAAACTCCCCGCGCCCCAAAGAAGTCCCGATACAGGTAGAACTCGTCCTTCGATAGCGAAACCAGGTCCGCCCCCGCCAAGTCCCCGCGCTTGTTCGAGCCGCCTAGCCGGATTAGATTCTTTTCGTCAACCGCCCGCTTCTCGCGCAGCACGGCCACCAGCACATTTCGAAACTTCGCCGGGTCGTCGGTCTTCACCTGAATCGCTTCGCGATCGGTCCGGGCGAGATACGCTCGGAACCGCTCCACCGTTTCGCCGTCCAGCCCGTCCAACTTGCCCTTGCCGATGGCGGCCAGCATGTAGCGATCGGCCTTGGCGGCCAGCAGATCCATCACCTGCTCGGACTGCTTCTTCACGAACTCGTCCCGGTCGTCCTTGGCCCGTTTCAAGGCCTTCTCGGCGGTCTCGTATTTGGCCACCGTCGCGGCGTCGGCCAGCGGGTACTCTTTGTACTTCGAGCTATTGAAGATGCCCAGAATCGAGTAGTAGTCTTTGGTGGGAATCGGGTCGAACTTGTGGTCGTGGCACTGCGCGCAAGCCACGGTCAAGCCGAGAAAGCCGCGAGTCGTCACGTCCACCCGGTCGTCCTGAAACTCCGGGTTCAACCCGTATAGCCCCAAGCCCGGCAGCAGCGCCGGATCGTTCAAATGGTCCGCCGCCAACTGCGCCTTCACAAACAGGTCGTACGGCATGTCCTCGTTAAAGGCATCGATCACCCAGTCGCGGTAGCGAAAGGCGTTCGGCTGCGGCTCGTCCATCGTCGAGTTCAACTTATCGTCGGAGTAGCGGGCGACGTCGAGCCAGATTCGTCCCCAACGCTCGCCGTAGCGTGGGCTCGCCAGCAGTCGGTCGATCACCTTCGCCCAGGCTTGCGGCGACTTGTCGTTCACGAACGCTTCGGCCTCTTCAAACGTGGGCGGCAGTCCTGTCAAATCGAGCGTCGCGCGCCGCAGCAGCGTCCGGCGCGAGGCCGGTACCGCCGGGGTGATTCCTTTCGCTTTCCAAGCCGCTTGCAGCACCGAATCGATCGATCCGCTGGCCTTCCCCACCGGCTGAAACGCCCAGTATGCCCGCTGCTCCGGCCGAATCAGGTAGCCCTTTGCCTTCGCTACGGCCGGGGCTTCCGGCCACACGGCTCCGTCCTTGATCCAAATTTCGAGCGCCGCAATTTGAACGTCGGAAAGCTTGCCGCCGGCGGGCGGCATCTGCCCGGAACGAACCCGCGCCAGCAGCAGGCTCTCCTCCGGCTTGCCGGGCGTCACCACCTTAGCCAGCGACGCTTGCGATACCATTTCGAGGCCACCCAGCTTGGTCTGCGTGTGACACGAAAAACACCGCTCGGCCAGCAGGGGGCGCACTTTGGTTTCGAAGAACTCTGCGCCCGTCTCCGCCGCCTGGAGCGGCAAGCAGAGCAGGGCTAGATACCGAATCATCCCGCCACTATATCATTAAGGTTTTTGCAGTTCTCTCAGCACGCGCGGATCGTCCATTTTGGGGCCGGGCTTCGGGTCCATCGGCTCGCGCGCGTTTTTCGGATCAAACAACTCCGGCCGCACCGAGAGCAGTTTGAACGGAGCGAAGTCGGGGTTGGCGCTGGAGAAGCAGTCCGAAAGATCGGCCGCCGTCGCGTCGTACAGGTTCAGGGGCGGCATGCCCAGCAGCCGGAACGCCGTCTTCAACATTCCCGGAAAGCTCGAATTCACCTTCGAAACGTAGTTCTTTTTGGCGTAGGGGCTGGCGACCATCATGACGGTCCGATGCGAATCGACGTGGTCAACTCCGCCCTGGGAATCGTCTTCGGTGATCAACACCGCCATCTGCTTCCACCATGGGCTTTTCGAAAGGAATTCCATGATCCGGCCGAGGGCGATGTCGTTGTCGGCCATGTAGGAAGCCTGATACGGATAGCCGTCTTCGGGGCGCGGCTTGGCACCGTGGTCGTTCGGCAGATGAATAAAAACGAACCGGGGGAACTCCTCATTGCCTTCGATGTAGAGACGCTCCACTTCGTTGATGAATTGCGTGGTCCGGAACTGGTCCGGGATGTTGGTGTTGTAGTTCGGATAGTCGCGCGACGTGTTGCGGTAGAGCGGGTCCGGCATGGGGACGTTCGTCAGATACCGCGCACCGGTAGGCTTCAGCCCTTCGCCTTCGTCGGCTCCAGCGAGTTCGAACCCTTCGCCGAAGTTCCGGAATTTGATCTTGTTTCGTTCAAGATGATGCCAGATCGCCCCGGCTTCCAACTGTTCTTCGGGATGAACGCTGGAATTGGAACCCGGGTTCGAGAATCGTCCTGGCGCCGCCGTCGGAAAGCGGAAATCCTTCTGGCCACCGTAGGCGGCCATGAGCGTTGACTCGGTCCAGGCGTCCGGATAGGAACCGGCGAGCCAATGATGGCCGTCGACCGAGACCTCGGAGTCGGCATAGAAATTGTCGGAAAAGGCGTAGCGGTCGATGAGAGACCGATGGTTCGGGCTTACCGCGATATTCCGCAAGGGCGCCCGGTTCTGCAGGGCGCCGCGTTCGTTCTGGACGATGGCATATTGCCCGAAACGGGCGAGGTCCCAGGCCGAATTCACGGCGCCGTTGGAGGCGGTGACGACATCGCCGAACACCTCGTCGAACGTTCGATTCTCTTTCACAATGACAACGACGTATTGAATCTCTTTCGGCAGCGCCGGCGCTTCGGCCTTTTGCGGAACGAACCCGTTCAGATACATAGCCTTATCCGTATGCTGGGAGAACTCGTCGGCGGCGGGGAAGGGGTAGACGGAGACGGTTCCGCGCCGAAGTTCGGCTTGGAAGCTGCGGTCGAACGCTTTCATCATGGAGGCGTTGGGGCCGGTGCCGTGGCCTTTCGCGTTGCCGACGTGGACGACGCCGTCACGCACCACGACGCGCGTCGGAAACCACCCGGCGGGCAGGTGCGCGACGGTTTTGTGCTGCTTCAGGTCGATGACGCCGATCGCGTTGATGCCCGCTTCGGCAACGAGCAAATGGTGGCCGTGGATGGCCATGCCGGTCGGCAACACGCCACGCAGGGACTCCAGGCCCGGAATGCGGATTTCGATTTCGCGTTCCACCGTCAAGGACTTCGCGTTGATGACGGTGATCGAGTCGTTGTGTCCGTTGGCGACGTAAACGTGGTCCCCATGCGCCAGCACGCCGCTGGGGCTGGAGCCGCCGTGGATCCCATTGCCAAAGGGCTTTCCGGTCGGAATGAACGAGAGCACTTTCGGCTCGGCGGGCACGGCTAAGTCAACCACCGTGAGGCTATTGGCTTCTTTCACGTTCGGACTACCCAAGCCCGGCACGGCCACCGGCACTCCCGAGGCATTCGACCGGGTGACGCCCGCGGCCGACTCGGCGCTGGGAAACCCAAACGCGGGGAACGGCAGGCCGGTGGTGCGAGCCTGCTTCGCGTCGGCTCCCGGGATCGGGCTGTACTCAAACATGCCGATGTTGGTGACGTAGGCCCGTCGACCGTCCGCGGAAAGAGCGATGGCGAACGGGAGGCGTCCGGTACGAAACGAAGCCAGCTTCCGCTTCTTCTTCGTATCGAAGATGACGACGCGGAAATTGGCTTGGTCGACGACGTAGAGCAGGCCGCGCTTCAGGTCCAGCGCTAGGTCGCCCGAATAGGAATCCTTGCCGCCATCGCCGTTCAAATCGAAGATCTGCTTGTGCTTCCCGCTGCCGATATCGACGAGGCGAACGCGTCCCGAGTTGCCCTCGCTGGCCCAGATTTCGTTGTTGTTTTCAAAGCCGAGGCCCATGAAGACGCTGCGGAATTCGTCGTCGTCGTCGTCGGCTGGTTTGGGCCGGCCACCCAGGGCATCAATGGTTTTAGGCCGCCACGTGCCGGCGTTCTGTTCGAGGGTGGTGAGCGAGTACCGGTTCGGTCCGCCGTCAGAGGAGACGATGTGTTTGCCGTCGGGGGAGACGGCTAGGCCCCAGATGCCGGGTCCGGTTTGGAACTGGCGGCCGAGGGGAGCGAGCATTCTACCGCCCGGTAAAACGGTCTCGCCGCCAGGTCGGCGGACGGCGGTACGGGTGCCGGCGGGCGTCCGGAAGTCGGCTGCGAACAGGGCAAGAGTGGTAAAGAGTCCAAGGGCAACGCGCATTTGGGTACTCTCAATTATTACCGTGCTTACGCAACCTACGCCAGACCAGAAAACGAAGCTCTACGTGCTGGAGAGCTATGTCCTCCATCAAGGGGCCCAAACGGCAGCGCTCCACTCTTGGATTCAGGAGACTTGGCTGCCCGCTCACGACGGCCCGGCCGTTGTCCTCGACGCGGTGATCGCGGCGCAGATGCCGCAGGTGGCCACCCTGCGCGGCTACGCGTCGTTAGAAGACTGGGCGGGTACTCGGCTGACGCCGCCCGGGAGCGCCAACTCGGCGGTGACGCTGTTGGAGCCCGCGAGCTACTCTCCGGAACTCGTCGCCGGGGCCAGCGAGAAGGGTCGGATCTTCGAGATGCGCCTGTACCATTCGCCGTCGTGGCCGCAGTGGCAACTACTGCACGAGCGCTTCGCCGGGCCCGAGATCAAGATTTTCCATCGCCTTGGGATCAACCCGGTGCTCTATTCGAGCACCATCGCCGGGCCGCATATGCCGAACTTGGTGTACCTGACGCCGTTTGCGGATCTGGGCGAAAGGGAACGGGCCTGGGCCGCGTTCATGGCCGACCCGGAATGGCACAAGGTCCGGGCCGAGTCGATTGAAAGCGGCGGGCAGATCTCGCAGTGGATGGAAATTACACTGTGGCGGGCGGCGGCGTACTCACCGGTTCGCTAACCACGCGGGTGGCCGGGATGCCGGCGCGGTGGAGGTTGTTCTCCACCTTGTCGATCGATAGCCGGGAAGCGTCGTACTCGACCAAGATCTGGTCGAGCGACGGCTGGAGTTTGATCTGCTCGATCCCGTACAGGGCGTGAGCGTTATTGATGTTCTTCATCAAAACGTCGTCGACCGGGCGGGATAGCTTATAGAGGAGTTGAACGCGCGTCATCTACCTACGAGTTTAGCCCCAAAGCTCGTGAACCGGCTTGTAGAGACCCTCGCCGGCCGAGGGGACGTACTCGAAGCCGCGGCCGAACGGATCGTCGTAACGGACGTTGGTCCAATTGATGCCGAGCGCGGAATAGATGGTCGCTTCAATATCTTCGACCCGGATGTCGCGGCCTTCGCTCCAGCCGAAATCGGTCGTCCGTGCGCCCTGGGCGTCGGTAGTACCGATGGCTCGGCCGCCCTTGATGCCGCCGCCGGCGAAGGTGGCGAACTGCTGCGTGTAGTGGTCGCGGCCCATCTGGTCATTGAGGGGACCGACGGTGCGCCCGAACTCGCCCATCATGACGATGAGGGTTTCCTTCAACATGCCGCTGGCTTTCAGGTCGGCCAAGAGAGTGCCGTAGGCGTTGTCGAGTGTCCGCCCCAGGCTGAACATGCTGTTCACGTTGGCGGCCTGGGAGTAGATGTTGGAATGCATATCCCAGCCGCCGAGGGTGACCTGGATGTAGCGGGTTCCGGAGTTGGCCTGCAGCACCTGCTTGGCGGTGAGAAGCGCATTGCCGAAGCCGGTGCTGCCATAGCGGGCGCTATCGGCCGTCGTGTATTTGAAGGCTCGATCGACGATCGGGTTGTACATGAGCCCACGGGCCGACTTATAGAAGTCCCCGTAGTCCTGCATGACCTCGGCGTTGGGCGAATTGATGCGCAGGGGGTTGTCGAGTGATTCGAGCAAACCGAACTTTTCATTGAAGCGGGTGACGCCGTCGACGTTCGTCGTGTTCGCCAGGCCGGCCGCGTTGGGGGTGACCTTGAACGGTTCATAGCTGGCGGGCAGAAAGCCGGAGCCGACCGCGCCGTCGGCGTTGAGGGCAAGGAACGTGGGGAAAAGCTGGCCGGGGGTCCGTTCCGGTTTCTTCTCGATGGCGACGATGGAGCCGATGTTGGGGGCGATATCGCCAAGCGTGGCGGCTGGGCTACGACCGATCTGCACCCAGGTCTGGGATAGAGTGTGCTGCGCGGCCCAGGCACGGACGCTGCGGACAACGGCGACGTCGTCAAGCTGCGCGGCGATCTTCGGGAAGACGCCGGTATTGAAGTTCATGCCCTTGATCATCTCGGGCTTGAAACCGGCGGGGGAGACACCGTCGATGAACTTCAAGTCAAAGGTATCGGTATGAGACGGGGCGCCCGTGAGCAGGATGAAGATCACGTTTTTGGCGGTGTTCTTTGTCGTTACGTTCTGGCTCCGAATGAGTTGAGCGTTGGCGTTGCCGGCTAAAAACGAACCGGCGACACCTCCGCCGAGGACTTTAAAGAATTCCCGCCGGGAAGCGAAGGGCCGACGGAAGAAAGGCACGTGAGCGTGCGGGAGCTTTTCGACCAGGTTTAGAAATTTGGCTTCGTTCGACATGGTGTGGCTCCTTAGTAATTGAAGGTGAAGTCGACTTTGTTATAGAGCGTCCACAGCAGGTTTTCGGCCTGAAGGGAACGATTTCCGGAGCGGAGGGCGCTGATGGAGGATATCTGTTCCGACTCGTTCGGGTAGCGCGACAGGACTCTGAGGAACAACGTATCGACCAGCTGCCGGTCGTCGAGGTTGATGACCTGACGGAGGAGGCTGGAGGTGGGTCCGGTGCCGGCCTGGCGGGTGCGGTTCATGACGAACGCGTTGTTCATCAGGGTGAGCGCCTGTTGGTCAGAGCCGTCGCGCCGACGTTCGGTGTCCTCCCGGTCGCCCGGGTAGAAGACATTCAGGAAGGCGGCTGCTCCGCCACGGGCGGCGGGGGCGGGGGTCTGCATGGCCCAGTTGACGGTGCGGGTCTGGGTTCGGTCGTTCGAATTGACGACAAACGTGATGTTGCTGGGGATATTGCTCGATTGCTGAATGCCGTCATAGATCTCTTCGGCCGTCAGGCGGCGCACGAGCCGACGAGCGTGGAGCGACTCCCAGGAGGGGTTCCATTGGCCGTCGTAACGGGACGAAAGCTGGTAGGCGTCGGAGGTGGTGATCAGGCGCATGATCGCCTTGAGGTTGAACTGCTGGTCCACAAAATACTCGCCCAACTCCTTCAGCAGGCGAGCGTTCGACGGCTGCAGGGTCCACGGGGCCGGAGGCGGATTGTCGGGATCGAGGCGGGCGGGGTCAAGCTGGTTGACCGGCTCGACGAGGCCTTTGACCATCAATTCCCGCCAGAGGTAGTTCGCGGTGGCGCGGGCAAAGAGTGGATCGGCGACGACGTTACGGGCGATAGCGGCGCGCCAGTTTTCCCCGTTGGCGGGGGTAGCGCCGGAGGCGGCAAAGGGGTAGACCGGAGCCGCCGTCGAGCTCGAGCCGACGGGGATGCGGGAGGGCCGATTACCGGTGGTCGTATTGACCGTATAGACGCCACGAAGATTGACGCCCATGTTCCAGTAGTTGTAGTTGCGATTCTCGACGACGGGGCGGATGGCGGTCATCGTGGTCTGCGCGAAGAATGCCGACATGCCGTACGCTTGCGTGCGGGTGGCGCTGCGGCCCCACAGCGAAAGCGTATCGACGTGGCCGCGACCGTTGTGGCACATGATGCAGTTGAAATGGCTGACGCCGAGGAAGGTGTCCGCCGTGGACGAAGCCATCTGGTCGTACATGTCCTGCACCGGGCCGTTCGTGATGCGGTTGCCGATCTGCCAGTTCAGTTCGCCCTTCACGAAGGAGTTCTCACCCGTCCCGGCGATCAAGGCGGTGGCCATCTTGTCATACGACAGGTTGGCGGTCAAGGCATCTTTGGTCCACTTGTAGAAGGCCTCCCGGCCGTCGGCGAAGCGATTCGTGTTGGTGGCGCGGACGGTGTCGGTGTTGCGATAGAGGTCACCAAAGAACATCGTCCACTTGTCGACCCACTCCGGCGTGGCCAGAAGTTCGTCGACGTACTTGGCACGTTTGTCGGCGGAGGTATCGGCGACGAAAGAATTGACACGGGCGACGGCGGGAATTCGACCAGTCAAATCGAGCGTGACGCGGCGGATGAATTCGTAGTCGTTCGAGCGGGCGGCGGGTTCGACGCCTTTCTCGCGGAGGACGCCGAAGATGTTCCGGTCGATCAGATTTGCGCTCGAGGAGGATTGCGAGTAGGAGGTTCGGCTGCCGCCGGGAACGAAACTCATCGCTTGCCGGACGTCGATGGTTTCGCGGCTGTAGCGCCCGACGCGAGCGGCATTGAGGACTTCATTACGCATTTTTGCGCCGGAAGGCCCGAAATAAGTGCATTCAGCGTGCTCGACGGTGAGGTGTTCGTCGAGCTCCTGGGCGTTGATTCCGACCGTGAGCAAGCTTGCTAAGGCAAGTATTGATTTCTTCATGCAAATCCCCCTGTACTTCTGATTCTATGGCTCCGAACCCGTTGTTTGGCAAAGAGTTTCTGTTTCTAAGGCAATTTTCATCAGGCGGTCTAGGTGAGAGGATAGAGTAGTTGCGCCTTCTCACCTGCTTTTTCATCGCTACCAGTTGTAACGCCGCGCCAATGACCTTGGAGCAGGCGATTGCCGAGACGATTGCACGGCATCCTTTGCTCGCCGCAGCGGACGGACGGATTTCGACGGCGCAGGGGTTGCTGGAGCAAGCGGCGTTGCGGCCGAACCCGCGGCTGGCGTTTCAGGTGGAAAACTTGCGGGGGCCTTGGCAGGGCTCCTTTAACTACGCGCGAGACACGGACAATTTTGTATGGCTGTCGCAGACGATTGAGACGGCGAAGAAGCGGCAGTATCGGTCGGAGTTGGCGGGGGTGAATCGGCAGGTGGCGGAGAGTGCGCGTCTGTTGCTCCAGCAGCAATTGGTGGCGCGGGTGAAGCAGGCGTGGTGGAACGCGGTGGGGACGGAACGGGCGCGGGTGATCTACGAAGAGACCCAGAAGACGTTTGCGCAGATCGTGGACTACCACGTGATCCGGGTGCGGGAAGGGTCGATGGCGGAGGCCGATTTGATCCGTGTGCGGCTGGAGGCGGAGCGGTTTGCGTTGGCGGCGAATAACGCGACCTTGAGCGCGGAGCGGGCGCGGATTGGGTTACAGCGGGAGATCGGCCGGAGCGAATTTGGGACGCTGGAGTTGGCCGATACGCTGGAGAAGCCGGCGGTGGCGGCGACGGCGGGGGAGCGGGCCGAACTATTGCTGGCGCGGAACGCCATTGCGGCGGCGCGGGCGAATCAGCAGTTGCAGATGGCCCTGGCGAGGCCGAACTTCGACGTGCTCGGCGGCTACAAGCATACGATGGGCCAGGAGACGGCGCTGGTGGGGTTGCAGATCGATCTGCCGGTTTACAACAAGAACCAGGGGAACGTGGCGGCGGCGGTGGCGGAGATCCGAGTGGCCGAGAACAACTTGAAGGCGAGCGAGGCGGTGGTTCAGGCGGAGTTGAAGACGGCTGAAGTGGAGGTCCGGCTGCGGAAGAAGCAGGTGGACGAGACGCTCGGCCCGCTGCGCGAACAGGCGATGGATACGGCGCGGATTGCGCAGGCAGCATATCGCGAGGGAGGCACGGACCTGCTGCGGCTTTTGGACGCGGAGCGGTTGCGGCTGGAGACCCAATTAATTTTTGTTCAGGCGTTGGTGGAGCATCGGATCGCGGTAGTGAATCTGGAGACGGCGAGGGGGGCAAACCAATGAAATATCTTCTGCTGATGGGGCTGTTGCTGGCGGTGGGCTGTACGAAAGAAGCGCCGAAGCCGGAGGCGGGCAAGGGCGGGGAAAAGGAAAAGAAGACCCCGGGCGAGGTGAAGCTGGAGCCGGCGATGGTGAAGAGCGGGAACATTGTGTCGGTGCCGGTGGAGAGCCGGACGCAGCCGCTGGTGCTGTCGGTGAACGGCCGGTTGACGGCGAATGAAGACCGGACCTGGCATGTGGACGCATTCACGGAAGGGAGGATTCTGAAGCTGCTCGCCAACGTGGGTGATCGGGTGACGGCGGGGCAGATCGTGGGGCAGATGCATTCCCATGAGGTGCATGAGTCGCGGAGCGAACACCAACGAGCAAAGACGGATTTGGCGAAGACGCAGTCGCAGCGGAGCTACGCCGAGAGGACGCGGGACCGGATGAAGCGGTTGCTCGAGTTGAAGGCGGCGTCATTGGAGCAGGCTGAACATGCGGAGTCGCAGTTGCGGGACGCGGAGTCGGCGGTGAAGAATGCGCAGATTGAGCTGGAACGGACGCGGGTCCATTTGGTCGAGTTTCTGGACGTGCCGGCGGAGGCGCATCAGGACGAGGCGGTGCCGATCAAGAGCCGGAACGGCGGGACCGTGATTAAGCGGGAGACATCGGTGGGCGCGGTGGTGAAGGCGGCGGACGGGGTGTACGTGGTGAGCGACCTGACGAGCGTGTGGATGATCGCGGCGTTGCCGGAAGATCAGTTGGGAAAAGTGCGGGTGGGGATGAATGCGCAGGTGAAGGTGCAGGCGTATCCAGATGAAGTGTTTGCGGGAAAGATTGTGCGGTTGGGCGATCAGTTGGACGTGGAGACGCGGACGGTGCCGGTACGGATTGCGCTGGCGAACCCGGGGCAGAAGTTGCGGCCCGAGATGTACGCGGTGGCCGAGATTGGGGCGGGAGGCGTGGCGGAGGCGACGATGATGCCGCAGGCGGCGCTGCAGGATTTCAATGGACAGGCGGTGGTGTTTATCGACCTGGGCGACGGTAAGTATGTTGTGCGTCCGGTACGAACGGGGCGGGTGCAGGGGGCGAACGTCGAGGTGCTGGAAGGGTTAGTGGCAGGAGATCGGGTGGTGTCGCGAGGCGCGTTTGTGCTGAAGTCGCAGATGTTCAAATCGTCGTTGGCGGAGGAGTAACGAGTGGCCACGCTGATCGACTTCGCAATGCGGAACCGGCTGCTGGTGCTGGGCTTTCTGCTGGCCATCACTGGCTATGGATTGTACTGTCTGGGAGAGATTCCGATTGAGGCGTTTCCTGACCTGACGAATAATCAGGTGAGCGTGATTACGGAGTGCTCGGGGATGGCGGCAGCGGAAGTCGAGCAGATGGTGAGCTATCCGATTGAGACGACTTTGCTGGGGATTCCGCGGAACAACGGGGTACGGTCGGTTTCGAAGTTCGGGCTGTCGATTGTGACGGTGATGTTCGAGGACGACGTGAATACGCTGGTGGCCCGGCAGTTCATCAATGAACGGTTGCAGGAGGTGCGGACGCGGCTGCCGCAGGGTTTGGAGCCGGGATTGGGACCGATGGCGACCGTGTTCGGCGAGGTGTATCAGTACACGGTGGAGACGGACAAGCTGAGCCCGCTGCAACGGAAGACGCTGCAGGAGTGGCAGATTAAGCCGCAGTTGCGGAGCGTGCGCGGCATCAACGAAGTGGACTCCTGGGGCGGAGAGACTGAGCAGGTGCAGGTGGAGATTGATCCGCGGGCGATGGAGCAGTACGGGCTGACCGTGAAGGAGGTGTTTGCGCGGCTGACCGAGAACAACGAAAACTTCGGCGGCGGGTATATTGAGCACGCCTCGGAGCAGTACACGCTGATTGGGCTGGGCCGGGTGAAGCGGCGAGAGGACCTCGAGAGGATCGTCGTGAAGACGAACGCGGGGACGCCGGTTTTACTGGGCAGCGTGGCGAAGATCAAGACCGGAGGGATGCAGCGGCAGGGGGCGATTTCGCGAGATGGCAAGGGCGAGACGGTGGGCGGGGTGGCCGTGATGTTGAAAGGGGAGAATGGACAGAACGTGATTGAACGGGTGAAGCAGAGGTTGTCGCAGATCCGGGTGCCGGCGGGCGTCAAGCTGGTTCCGTTCTATGACCAGAGCGAAGTGATCAACCGGACGATTGGGACAGTGGGCCGGAATCTGCTGGAGGCCGGGGCGCTGGTGTTGTTGGTTTTGCTCGTGTTTTTGGGGAATGTGCGGGCGGCGCTCCTCGTCGCTTTGGTGATTCCGCTATCGATGCTGATCGGGTTTATTGGCATGCGGTACTTCGGGATTTCGGCGAACCTGATGAGCCTGGGGGCGGTGGATTTCGGGATGATCGTGGACGGGGCGGTGGTGATGATGGAAAGCGCCGTGGCGCGGTTGGCGCTGCGGGATCATGAATCCGTGATCGACACGCTGCGGCATGCGGCGGCGGACGTGGCGCGGCCGATTGTGTTCGCGGTGGGAATCATTATTGCGGTGTACCTACCGCTGTTTTTCCTGGAGGGATTGGAGGGGCGGTTGTTCCGACCGATGGCGGTGACGGTTTGTTCGGCGCTGTTGGGATCGTTGGTATTGGCGCTGGTGGCGATGCCGGTGCTGGCGAGTTTTGCGTTGGCGGGGGGCGTGAAGGCGCACTCGGAGGAAGGCTGGTTTGAGAAGGTTCGCGGGGTGTACTCGCGGCGGTTGGAGTTCGTATTGGGGCATCGGCAGTTGACGGTGGCGTTTGGGGCGTTGCTGGCGATGGGGGCGATTGTTTCGCTGCGCTATATCGGGACGGAGTTTATGCCGAAGCTGGAAGAGGGCTCGATTCTGATTCAGTCGAAGAAGCTGCCGGGGATCTCGCTGAGCGAATCGGTAGCGCTGAGCCAGAAGGTGGAGCAGGTGGTGATGACCTTTCCAGAGGTGACGGGCGTCGTGACGAAACTGGGGCGGAGCGACCTGGCGCTGGACGCGATGAGCATCAGCGAGGGGGACGTCTACATTCTGCTGAAGCCGGTAGAGCAGTGGACGACGGCGAAGACGAAAGAGGGGCTGATTGTGAAGATGGACGAGGCGCTGCAGGCGGTACCGGGGGTGGCTTACAATTTCACGCAGCCGATGGCGATGCGGCTGGACGAGACGATTTCGGGGATCAAGGCCGATGTGGCGGTGAAGATTTTTGGGGAGAGCCCGGAGGTTCTTGAGGCGCTGGCGCAGAAGGCGTTGCGGGCGCTGGAGCAGACGCCGGGGGCGGCGGATACACAGATGGAAGTCATTTCGGGGACGGCGGAGCTACGGGTGGAGCCGGACGTGGCGCAGTTGGCTAAGTACGGAATGAACGTGTCGGAGGTTCGGGAGGTGGTGGAGTCCGCCGTGGGGGGCCGCCATGTGTCGGAGATGATTGAAGGGCAGCGGCGGTTCCCTATTGTGATCAAGCTGCCGGAGGAGTATCGGCGGACGCCGGACGCGCTGAATAGCATTCGGATGCGGGCACCGGCGGGGGAGCGGGTGACGTTAGGACAGGTGGCGAAGATCAGCGTGGCGCGGGGGCCGGAGATGATCAACCGGGAGAATGGGCAACGGCGGATTGTGGTGCAGTCGAATGTAAGAGGCCGGGATTTGGGCGGGTTCGTGGCCGACGCGAAGCAGCGGGTGGAGGCGGCGATGACGGTGCCGGCGGGATATTTTATCGACTGGGGCGGACAGTTTGAGAATCAGGAGCGGGCGACGAAGCGGCTGTTGCTGGTGCTGCCGGCGTCGTTGGCGCTGATCTTCGGGTTGCTGTACTTAACGTTCAACTCGTTTCGGCAGGCGATGCTGATTCTGGCCAACGTACCGTTTGCGCTGGTGGGCGGGGTGGCGGCGTTGTGGCTGCGGGAGATGAATTTGAACCTGTCGGCGTCGATTGGGTTCATTGCGCTGTTCGGGGTGGCGGTGCTGAACGGGATCGTGATGGTGAGCCAGATCAACCGGATCAAGGAAGAGACGGGCGACGGCGAGCACGCGATTCGGGCGGGGGCGGCATCGCGGTTGCGGCCGGTGTTGATGACGGCGCTGGTGGCGGCGCTGGGCTTTCTGCCGATGGCGCTATCGACGTCGGCGGGCTCCGAGGTGCAGCGACCACTGGCGACGGTGGTGATTGGAGGGTTGGGCTCTTCGACGATATTGACGCTGTTTTTGCTGCCGGCGATGTACGGGTGGTTTAGCCCCAGAGTTCGTCGATAGCGAGATAGAGGCCGTCGGCGGCGGCCGGGACGTACTCGAAGGTTCGGCCGAAGAGGGTATCGAGTTGTTTGATCCAATCGAAGTCGGAGGGGGCGCCGCAGCCGAGAACGCCGCTGGCGATCGAGAGGGCATGTTGGATCTCTTCGCCCCAAAGGCGGCGGACGAGTTTGCGGGCGAAGGGCGGTTCCCACCGCGGGCCCCAGGTACCGTGGCAGCGGTGGACCGCTACTTCATGAGCCACTTGAGGTCGTAGTCATTGTCGGCGAAGGCTTGGGCAAGTGCGTTGAGCGGGCGGGGCGGTTGCCGGTGGTCGTGTTGGGTTGGATGGGGGGACTTCGATAGTCGATGTATAAGGGTTGCAGCTATCGGTACTGACGGGGTGGCGGATTTGCCCCAGCCGGAGAGGGTCTCGAGAGGGCCGCAGAGGAGGAACTCGGAATCCGAAGAGCGGTCAGCGAGGGTGACGCCATTTTCCGTGAGGGTTCCAAAGATATGCCTATCGATGAGCGGGAGTTGGTCGATCTGAAACTGTGCGTTGGTGCGACTGCCGCCGGCGAAAGTCCGGGAGCGGGTTCGGACTAAGCCGGCAGGAGGCCGGTGGAGAGGGTGATCAGAGTGAACAGAACGGAGGTCTTCATGATTTGTCCCTATTGGGCGGTCGATTCTCGAAACACTGGTGGGGGAATGGAGTTTCTATTGCAGGGTCACTAAACTATGCTTATGCCTTCTCTTCGGCTCGTCGCAGCTCTTACTCTTCTTAGCTCGGAATTCCTGCTCGCGCAAACCCCTTCGAACACCACCTTAAACGGAAAGTACTTCGCGCGCCACCTGTTGATGACGACGACGGCAGCGGGGGCGGTGGGCGAGATGCGAACCTTCTACGGTTCGGTGACCTTTAACGGGGTCGGGGGGTACAGCTTTTTGGGTTCGCAGATTGTGGGGGCGGCGGCGCCGGTGGCTCTGAGCGGGAGCGGTATCTACACGGTTCGGAGTACAGGATACGTGACGCTTTCGAACTTGCAGCGGGCCGGGAGCGAGATCTATGCGGGGATTGGCCCGGGAGCGGTGGTGGGGTCGACAACGGAGGGGAACGGGGGGGTGGCGGACCTGTTTATCGCGATTCCGGCTCCGACGGGGACGGTGAACAACCTCAGCCTGACGGGGGCGTATCAGGGGCAAACGCTGGAGTTTCCGGGGGGGTCAGCGGTGCACTTGAGGAATACGAACTTTCGTTTGAACGCGGGGGGGAACGGGAGCTTTGGGGATGTGAGCGTGAATGGAAAGGCGGTGAACTTAGGCGATCGGGCGACGACGCAGACGGTGGCGGCGGCATCGTATGCGCTGACCGGGGACGGGAGCGGGACGTTGAACTTTCCGGTGGGGACGGGGCTGACGGCGACGACGCAACTGCTGAGCGGGGGGCGGGCGGTGTATCTTTCGGCGGATGGGAACATTCTGCTGGGCGGGTCGACGGCGGCGGCGGGGCATGACCTGTTTGTGGCCGTGAAGGGGTTTACGGGAACGGCAACGGCGGCAAACCTGCGGGGGTTGTACTTCCACGGGGGTCTGCGATTTGAGGCGAACCGGGTGGGAAACTATGCGGGGGCGAGCAACGCGAACGGGACGGGGCGGATCGTATCGAGTCGACGGGTGCGGCAGGCGGAGGGGGTGCTGGATTTCACGGGGGTGAACAGCTATAGCTTGACGGCGGATGGGACGGGGTCGTTAGAGTTGAACCGGCTGCGGCTGGGGAACGGCGGGGAGCTTTACGCGGCGAGCGGGCTATCGACGGTGGACAACAACAACTACGAGTTGCTGCTGGGGGTGCGGGCTGCGTCGGCGACGGGGACGGGGGTCTTCATCAACCCGCAGGGGGTGTTGAACGCGGCGAGCTTTGCGCCGGTGGGGGCGCCGTTGTCGCCGGGGTCGTTCTTTACGATCTTTGGGGGAGGCCTTTCTTCGGCGACGACGGTGGCGTCGAGTCTGCCGTTTCCGACGACGTTGAACGGGGTGCAGGTGCTGGTGAACGGTACGGCGGCTCCTTTGTACTTTGTGAGTGCGGGGCAGATCAGCGCGCTGGTGCCATTTGGGGCAGCGGGGACGACGGCGACCTTGCAGGTGGTGAACGGGACGACACGGTCCAACACGGTGGAGTTGCCATTGGGGCGGACGTCGCCGGGGATCTTCACGATCCCGCCGGCGGGGACGGGGCCGGCGGCGCTGCTGCGGGCGGACTTCACGTTGATTAGCCCGACGAGCGGGGCGCGGCGGGGAGAAACGGTGCAACTGTTTTTGACGGGGTTAGGGGCAGTGAATCCGGCGGGTCGGGACGGGGCGGCGGCATCGGCGAGCCCGTTGAGTGTGGCGATAGCGGACGTGAAGGTTTACGTCGGGGGGCGGCAGGCGACGGTGCTGTTTAAGGGCTTGGCGCCGGGGTTGGCGGGGTTGTATCAGATCAACTTCACGATCCCGGCGAATGCCCCGACGGGGCCGACCGTGCCGTTGGCGATTGAGACGCCGGACGCTTTCCATGACATGGCGGACATTCCGATTACGAACTAGGCGAGACACGCTTCGGGTCTACTGGTTGGGTGATCCGGTCGCGATCTTGGGGAAAGCTACTCTGCGGGCCGGGGTTAGGCCACTATCGGCGGCTTGACCCGACCGAAGGGGACGAGCAAAGCCTCGACATCGTAATTTGGGGCCAACCGCTGCATAAAGTCCTTCTCTTCCAAGAAGTTGAGGACATCGGCCGGCGGGCAAAGCGTCGGTGCCTAAACCTATTCAACAATATACGCGCCTGCAGCACGGAGGAGGACGGTCCCGCCCGTCGGCATGCCACGCGGCATGATCAGTTTGTGATCTGGTCAAGTCTATTCGAGCAGAGGTGGTCAACTTCTGGGGGGCACCGAGGACGCGGCGGATACCCACGTCTTCGGCTTGTGTTATCACGACTTCCGCGATGTGCTGAAGACCGATAACCGACCGTTAGCCGTCCGGCTGGCCGACGTTTTTTTCTGACGTCAAGATTTTCACCTTCGGCGGCCATTCGGCGCACGCCTTCACGACCAAACCCGCTACATATGACCTGCTCTTCGGGGATGCCGGCCAAACTGGGAAGTGGGACAAGCTTGACCCCCCCCCTCCGGGGCCTTCGTCGCGGAAGCGAGCGTCCAGCTGCAGCTGAAGTGCAAGCCATGGGTCCGAGTCGGCGACACATACGACACATACGGCAGCGGCGACGGCAACGCGACTGACGGCAAGCACGGGTCGCTTTTCCAGAACATGCCCGCCCCCCGGCCCTTCGCCCGCTTCCCGTTCTTCGATATGGTCAACAACCGGGACATCTTCGTCAGCTTCGTGCTCCACCCCCACGCCAAATGGACGATCCGCAACGAATACCATTTTCTGGCGCTCGCGCAGCGGACCGACATTTGGCATCCAGGCGGCGGCATCTTTCAGCCGTGGACCGTTGGATATGCCAGGCGTCCGTCGAACGGCCAACAATCGCTCGCCAATCTCTATGACGTGTCCGTTGCATGGAGCACCAATGCTCGGGCAACCTTCACCGGCTACTTCGGCTTCGCCGACGGCAGGGACGTCATCAGGAAGATCCACACGTCAGGGGCTACCGGTAAATCCAGTTGTTTGGGAATAGTGTCTCGATTCTAAAGCAACTTGGTGACGGCGGCTTCGATCTCGGCGATCGCCGTCTCCCCTTTCCATATCTTCACTTTCTTTCCGGTCTTGTCGTAGAGCACTAGAGCTGGCAACTCTCCGCCCCATTTCGGGTCAATCTGACGGATAAAGGCGTCGTCGTCCTTCGGCGCTTTGATGTAGCCGGTCGTCGTGATCCCCGCCTCCTTCAAATACGCCCGCGCGGCCGGCTCGTTGTCCAACTCATCGGACGAAATCGTCACCACGACGAATCCCTTGGCTTTCAGCTTCGCCTCCAGCTTGGCGACGAGCGGCATCTCCTTCCGGCACGGCACACACCACGTGGCCCAGAAATCGACCAGGACCACTTTACCTTTCCGCTCGGCGATCAGCTTCGGGTACAACGTCTCGTTTACCTTCACGAGAGGCGTCTCCGCCCCCAAAAGGGCAAACCCAATCAGGGCAATCAGTTTCTTCATGGTTCCTTCCGTACCCGCTTAATCGTGCAGCCGAAGCTACGAATTCGGCCAATCTCGGTCGGCTGCTTGGCCAGCAGCGCGTCCACGGTCAGGCGTACCGCCTCCACCTTTACCCGGGCCGGGTTCTTGGCATCATCGATGGCCCCTTGGTAGCGAACCTCGCCGGCTTTGTCCACCACAACGGCTTCGGGCGTCATCCGCGCATCAAAGCGATCCGCCACCACATTGCTCCAATCCTTGAAGATCGGCACCGGGGACGCCACGTCTTTGGCGTACGACCGCACCTCGTCCACGGTCTCGTTATCGTTCGAGTTTACGAGCAGTATCCGCACCGGTTTGCCGGCATAACGAGCGACCAGCCCCTTGATGCGATCGGAGTAAGCGTTCGAGATCGGGCAGACCGTCGAAAGAAAGAGCAGCACGGTTACCTCGGAGGCAGCCCAATCGACCGCCTCCGGGCGACCATCCAACCGACTCAGACGAATCGCTTTCCCGGCCGCTTGCAGAGTGGTTGCACCCGTCCAGGCGCCGAGGAATGCCCGCCGGTTCACTTCTTCGGCTCGACCTTATTCTCGAGCTTCAGGTTCACGATCACCCGCTTGCGATCATCGAACGTACTTACCGTTCGCACGGGGCTCTCGTACCCTTTGGCCGACGCGCGGATTTCGTAATCGACCGCCGTGCTCAGGCCTGCGAAGGTAAAGATGCCGTCCGCCTTGGTAATGAAGCTGCGCACCTGCATCGACTTCGTGTTCTTAATCTGGACGACGGCGCCGTCGACGACTTGGTTATCCGACGACTTCACCGCGCCCTGCACCGCCCGCGTGTTGGCATCCTCTTTGGGCTGCCCCTTCCCGCCGGTACCCGGCAGCCAGTTGCCGTAGGTTCCTCCTGGCGATGGAGTGCTCTGCTGCGCCATCGCGACCGCCAGAGATGCGACCAGAAAAACGACCGTGGAGATGGGACGGGACATAAAAGTTCTATACACCTACAGATGATTCTACCTGGATTCGGGTTTCAGTTCGAAGAAGGTATCGACTCGAACCCCGGGCACGGCGGCCGTTTCCTTGGTTTGGGAGGCAAACCCTTTCGCCACCGCGGTTAGCTTGAACTTGGTTCCGGACGGTGGCAAACGAAAGGCGAACTCCCCATGGGCGTCGCACGCAACCTTTTGCGGTTTGTTGCGCTTGCCTTTGGCGGCTAGCTCGACCTGTTCGAGGGTGACGACCGCCCCGGGCAAGGCGAAGCCTGGCTCGCGGAAGACGGTCCCGGCGATCACCGAAGCAGGTTTTTTCTCTTGGCCACGGGCGTTCGCGGGAAGACCGAAACCTGCCGCGATGGCCAGCAGCACGAGGAACAGGCTACCAGTCTTTCTCGTCTTCGTCATCGTCGTTTTCGAGATCGTCTTCATCGTCGAACTCGTCGTCCTCGTCCTCTTCGTCCTCTTCGTCGTCATCATCGACGTCGTCTTCATCCTCATCGTCGTCGTCCTTATCGGACTCCAACTCGAGAGGATCGGTGCTCAGCACGCGCAAAGCCGCTCCGCACTCCTCGCATTCAACAACGTCACCGGCGTCGAGATCATCCTCATCAACTTCGATCACGGCATCACACTTTGGACAATTCACCATAGAAAATCACTCTCCAGACTGGCCGCCCTCTGCTGGGCCATTGCTACAGATCTATACGAAACTATCGACCGAACCCAATCCCCAAAATAGCGAACCTTAGTAAGCCTCTGCAAGCTCCGGTTTGAGTTGTTTAGCGTACTCATTCATCTGGTCCCCGGTCAAGGTCACCAGCGTTTTTTCAAAATCATCGCCCGACTCAATCATGTGCTTGAGATGCAACGCCGCCATCCGACTGCACCACGGATCGGTGATCGGATGACCCGACTCCGCGGACACCCGCAACAAGTGCGGATGGGGCAGGGCCAGGACTCTCTCCTCGCGCCGCCCCTCCATGACAATCTCAAACTTCACATCCACGGTATCGGCGTGACGGATGGAAATCCCGTTTTGGAGCCACCGAAATTCTACCTCAATCGGGGAACCGAACAGATCCGGCGCGGTGAAGTGGCGAAAAGGAACAGACATGCTCCCTCTAGTTTACTAATCGCGCAGGCTAGAATGGCGGACTAGCGATAAAAATTCGTGCCGTGTCTCTTTGTTGCGGAAATCGCCGAGCATGGAACTGGTCGCAGTTGACGAATGCTGCTTTTCAACGCCCCGCATCATCATGCAAAAGTGCCGGGCCTCGACAATAACGCCAACCCCGCGAGGCTGCAACACGTCCATCAAGGTATGGGCGATCTCCTGCGTCATGCGCTCCTGCACCTGCAAGCGTCGAGCAAAGACGTCGATAATGCGTGGGATTTTGCTCAAGCCCACTACCTTGCCGTTCGGGACGTAGGCGACGTGCGCCTTGCCGTAAAACGGCAGCATATGGTGTTCGCACATCGAAAAGAACTCGATGTCCTTCACGACGACCATCTCGTCGTAGTCGACGTCGAACAACGCGCCGTTGATTAGTTTATCGACGTCGGCTTGGTAGCCGGACGTGAGAAACCGCATTGCCTTCTCATAGCGCTCGGGCGTCTTCAAGAGCCCGTCACGGCTCGGGTCTTCCCCCAAACCTGACAGGATGTCCTTCACATGCGAGGCAATGTCGACCTGCTGCGATACGGGAACAATTTCAACCACAGGCTTACGTTGTTTCATCTTCACTTGAATCGATGAGCGTGAGCTCGACAGAGTTTCGTTTTGTTTCTTGCACTCGGACGTTGGCCAGTTGGGGGGCCGAGGCTCCCAAGGTGCCCTTCCACTCGCGTAGCAGGTGGTCTCGAATCGCAAACGCCATGTTTTCAGTCGTCGATGGAACGGTCGCGAATTCGGGCACGTCGACGTTCAAATAGCGATGATCGTAGCGATCCAACACCTCTCGCCGCACGAGCGAATCGAGTTCGGCCAGCGAGACGACCAAGCCGGTTCGCTCGTCCACAGAGCCCCGGACTGTGATGGAAACGACATAATTGTGGCCGTGGCCGTAGGGGTTATTGCACTTACCAAAAAGCCGCTGGTTCTCTTCGGCGCCCAGCTGTTCCAAATGGAGACGATGGGAGGCCACAAAGCGGTAGTTCCGCGTCAAGTTGACCGTCATTAGGCGCCTTGATACTCGACGCAGGTGTCTTCGGTTTCAAACAGGCGCACGGTGTGGAGCCGGGCTGGCCCCGCCTGAAAGCGTCGGTCCAGACGGGTCCAAATCTCGACCGCCAAGTTTTCTGTCGTCGGAATCACCTTGTCGAAAGGCGGAACTTCGTAGTTGAGGTGGCGATGATCCATGGGGTCAACCACCTCTTCCATCATCACGTCCTTCAGGTCTTTGAGGTCGTAGATCATGCCGGTGACGGGGTCGACATCCCCGGCTAGAGTCACCTCCAGCACATAATTGTGGCCGTGGCCGTTTACATTTGCCGCCGGGCCGTAAAGCCGGACGTTCTCTTCTTCGGACAGTTGCGGGTTCCGGCAGATGTGGGACGAGGAAAATTCAACGCGACGCGTGATGAGCATTACATTCGATAGGATGCGAGAATCAGGCACAGGGATACACTAGATATTTTAACCCCTATGCAGAATCCAGATCAGTGGCTCAAAGTCGCCGCCACCACCCTCGCCGTCGGACTCGTCGCCATCGTGGGTGATTCCCTTCGGGAACGCCTCGTGAACGTCGGCGATACCGCTCCCCAATTCGCGATCACCTCGGACCGCGGCACGAAGCTGTCGCGTACCGATTTTGGCGGCAAACTTTTGGTTCTGAATTTTTGGGCGACGTGGTGCCCGCCGTGCGTCAATGAGCTCCCGAGCCTGAACGCGATGGCCCGGGCTCTCGCCCCGAAAGGCGTGGTCGTCGTTGGCATCTCGATCGACCAGGACGAGAAGGCATACAAAGCCTTCACGCAGCGATTCAAGCTTTCGTTTGAGACCGCGCGGGACCCGGAGGCCAATATCTCCGCCGAATACGGGACCTTTAAGATCCCGGAGACCTACGTGATCACCCCCGACGGTAAAGTGGTGGAAAAGTTCATTTCCGACCGCGACTGGATGGATCCGGCGCTGCTCAAGCGGCTAGAAGGATACGTCCGATGATCGCCCCTGAAGTGGTCGCCAAGCTGAAGAAGATCGTCGGCGAGAAGGGTGTTTTGGACCAACCAGCCGACCTCAGCTTGTACGAGTACGACGGCGGAGTGGACAAGCACCGGCCTGACGCCGTTGTGTTTCCGCGTGAGACGGCCCACGTGGTTGCCATTGTGAATCTCGCTCGGGAATCCGGGGTGCCGTTTGTTGGTCGCGGTGCAGGGACGGGGCTTTCCGGTGGCGTCATCGCGGCGCGCGGAGGCATCATGATCGCCTTCGCCCGGATGAACAAAATCCTTTCGATCGATCTGGAGAACGAGCGCATCACGGTGGAGCCCGGCGTCGTCAACCTCGATGTCACTCTGGCCGTGCAGGCGCAGAAGTATTTTTACGCGCCGGACCCGTCGAGCCAACGAGCGTGCACGATTGGCGGCAATGTGGCCGAGAACGCCGGGGGCCCGCATACGCTCGCCTACGGCGTGACGACCAACCACGTCCTTGGCCTTGAGATGGTCCTGCCCGATGGCAGCGTGATCTCTACGGGCGGCCATGAACAGGATCTGCCCGGCTACGACCTCGTCGGCCTGATGACGGGTTCGGAGGGGACGATGGGTCTGGTGACTAAGGTTGTGCTACGCCTGATGCGCCAGCCCGAACTGGTGAAAACGACTCTGGCCATTTTCAACTCTCCCACCGACGCGGGAGACGCGGTTAGCGAAATTGCGGCCCGCGCGATTACGCCGGTCGCCGTGGAAATGCTGGATGGCGTGATGCTACGGATGGTGGAAGAAGCGACGCACGCCGGCTACCCGCTGGACGCCGCCGCGGTTTTGCTCATCGAGTTGGAAGGTCTCAAGGAAGCCGTTGAGGAACAGTTGGAACAAGTTCGTGAAGCTTGTTTGGCCTCTGGTGCCCGAGAATTCCGCGTTGCAAAGAGTGAGGAGGAACGCGCGTTGCTTTGGAAAGGTCGCAAGAACGCATTCGGTGCAGTTGGTCGCGTTAGCCCCTATTATTACGTGCAAGACGGCGTCGTTCCCCGGACCAAGATCGCCACGACGCTCAAAGAAATCGGTAAGATCAGCGCGAAGTACGGCCTGACGATCTCTAATATTTTTCATGCTGGCGATGGCAATATGCACCCGATCATTCTGTTCGACGCCCGCAAACCCGGCGAACTCGAAAAGGCGCGGCACGCCGGCGAGGACATTCTCAGCTACTGCATTTCGGTCGGCGGCTCCATTACGGGCGAGCATGGCGTCGGCATGGAAAAAATGGAGCTGATGTCGAAGCTGTTCACTTCGGACACGCTCGATATGATCGGCCGCTTCAAAACCCTATTCGACCCCACCTGTCTCCTGAATCCCGACAAGGTGCTCCCCACCGGTCGCGGCTGCATGGAGATTCGCCAAAAACCGGTGACCGCTGAAACTATGCTCTGAACCTGCTGCTGCTCGCCGTCATCGCCGACTGCCGAGACGGACTGGGGCGAGCCGTTCTCCGCTGGACTTCGACCGACGCCGCGTCGGTCACACTTCTTACAGGATCGGAGGGTCCGACGGGATCGAACGTCACGGGCCACCGGGTAGCCGACGACCAGCAGTTTTCGTTCCGCGCGCCAAACGGCGCCACGCTGGCCGTCGGCATTTTGGGGACTTTTCGCGTCAATAGTCGCTAGCGGACGGGCCTGTACCAGACTTGGCGGGTTACCCAGCAGCAAGTGATCCTCGGCGAAACCTGGTGTCGCATCGACGCTCTCGCGCGGGTCGGGCCCGTCGAAATTCTTCGTATGCTTGCGGGCGGATCTTCCGGCGGCTTCGACCCTGTCGAGGCCAAACCCGGCGACCGGAGTATCCGCCGCGATCTGTAAGGAATGAGCCTCAACATCGACCCGGAAGTCTATCACTGCGCCATCCCATGTGCGGCTTCGCCGGAGCCGTCGCCGGAGCCGACGCGCCGGGGCAGTGAGGCCCTGCCGCGAGGCTCGTGCCGAAGGAGCCGCATGCCGACGAGCGCCGGGCCGGATGGCAAGGTTGTGAGGCAGGAGGGTGTTAGCGGAACCGCGTTCCTCCGGGTGCCTTTCTGGCTCTGGCCCCTACGGCTCTACACGGACCAGGCGTACGGCCCCCAGGGCACGGCGAAGGCCGTGATCAGCCATCCGCGGTAGCGGCGGCATCCCGATCAGTGACCCACAGACAGAGCGTTTTGGGCGGCGGGTAACACAGCGGAATGGCTTCAAACAGAAACGGCATCGGAGGCGGGTTCGTGATCGGTTCCTGCGTCACGCCCCGCTCTCGAGATAGCGCAACTGCGATGTTCCAGTATCTCCGCGGCAAGAGCAGAGGAGGAAACGAGCCGCTTTCAGCAATCCATACGAGCGTATCTCGAGCGCCTTTCGAGCTATTGCTACCGCGGCAAGCCCAAACCAAGTTTCCCCGCAGTTCTCGCCGCCCTGGCTCGTGGGAATCAGATGATCGACGGTCAGGAATTATCGACTCGCACAACAGCAACAGGCCTGCGGCAAAATCATCTTCAATCGCTCATCGTCTGCGAGCGATCCCAGTTGCATCTGACCGCTCCGCCGGCCTTTGAACAAGCGACCGGGAATCATGAAACGCTGGGTGTTGAATCGTTCGGCCTTAGCCTCCACCGCGGCGTGGGCCATTGTCAGACTCGCCTAAGACTAATGCAAGCATTCCCCGACGGTTGTTCTTTTCACCGTCGGGTAGTCGATCAAGCTACTTCTCGACTAACTCTTTCGTCAACACTGAAAGAAACACGCCCGGGTCCAGCGACCCCTGATATTTTTTCCCGTTCACGAAAACGGTAGGCGTTCCCTGCACCCCAATGCGGTCGCCCTCTTGGACGTCCCGATCCACTTGCCCCTTCACCGCCGACGAATCCAGCGCGGCGACGAATTTGGGCATGTCTATCCCCAACTCCTTGGCCCAGTTGAGCACGTTCATCCGGCTGATCTGCCGGCTCTGGGCGTAGAGCCGATCGTGCATCGGCCAGAACTTACCCTGCTGCTCGGCGGCCAAACTCGCCTGCGCGGCCATTCGTGCCTGCCCATGGCTATCGAGCGGAAAGTGTTTGTAGACTAACCGTACATCCTTCGGAAACGCCCTCAAAGCAGCGTCCAAATGGCCGGTTGCCTTGATGCAGTACGGGCACTGAAAGTCCGAGAACTCGACGATCGTAATCTTCGCATTGGCCGGACCTTTGGCTGGCGAACCGGCGATCGCGATCTCGATCGGATCGAGCAACATTCGATTGCGGTCCCCCGCTGCCTTCACAAGGGGCGACGCCGCCAGCGCCTTGCGAATATCCTTGCCCGCCTTCGCCGCATCCACGGCGACAGTCGCCAAAGTCGTGCTTTGGCTGCACGCGGGGTCTTCGACGCGGCACTGGGCCAACTGCATCGGGCAGCCACACGGGCAGCCAAACTCCCGCAGAATCTGCAGCACTTCGGTCTTTTTCGCGGCAGATAAGCCGGTGAAGTTCACGCCCGGCAACTCGGTCGCCGACTTCCAGTCCTGCGCCAGCACCAGCCCGGCAAATAAGAAAGCACCCAGTCGAAGCATTCCTCTATTGTGCTACGGTCCGAGCAGCGATATGAGACGGCTGTTTTTGCGCGTGTTCCTTTGTTCCATTACGCCCGCCCAACAGAGACACTTCTCCTTCCGACCGATATCCTCCGCCTTCCACAAAAGCCTGGGCCGACTTGTTATCTCCGAGACTAACCCCAAGCGGCTCAGCACCTCGTCCTCTCTCCGCCCAGCCTTAGCCCGATCGCCGCCCCCAACCCCGGCCCCACCCGCGTCGGTACGTTTGTTGGCACAGAGGTCCATCCGCTTTGCCGATCCCAACGGCGTTGCGGACCAGGCCATTCTCAACATCTTCAGCAACAGTACAGAAGGCATCCAATTTACCCGGGAGGTTCACTCGGTTACGCTTGCCATTGCGTATCTGGTCCAGCCAACACTGATCACAGAGCGAGTCATTTATGGAGCCGCCCGCGATCGCCAAGGGAACAACTCCGGCTGGCAGCTCATCGGCCACCACAACCTGTCCACCGCCTTTCCCACCAACCCGAGCAACTCCATCGCATCCCCCCCTAACCCAAACAGTCCGCTCTCCATTTTCTACGAGGATATCAATTCCACTACCGGCAACCCGCGCAGCACGAATATCAGATTCGCGCAGGTGCTGATTCAAAACACTCTGGATGCTCGGCGCGCCTGCTACCTCGGCTTCGACCACAATAATAATCTTCTCTATCTCATGAGCGACGAAGGGACCCGCCTTCGTCGGCCCTCGCCTTGTGGACGGCGGAGCCCAAACCTCCACCGCAAACTCCCGCTGGCAAATGCTTCGTTTCCTTACTATTTCTCAATGACCATGTAAACTATTCTTGTCATGCTTCGACTTCTATTCGCCCTCCTAACCCTCTCCGCCCTCCTCGCCGCCCAAACTGTCCTCGGCTCCTTTACCGGCCGGGTCCAAGACCCGTCGGGCGCCGCCATCCCCTCGGCCGGTATAACGGCCACCAACACCTCCACGGGCCTCACCTACAAAACCGCAACAAATACAACCGGCACTTACTCACTCCAGCAACTCACCCTCGGCACCTACGAAATCGCCGTCCAAGCGAAGGGCTTCCGCCGCGCCGTGCAGAAGGGCCTCGAACTCAACGTCGCCCAGACCCGCGCTATCGATTTCTCGCTCGAAGTCGGCCAGGTCGAACAAACCGTCGAAGTCTCCGGCACCGCCACCGAACTCCAAACCGCCACCTCCGACCTCGGCACCACCATCCAACGGAAGAAGCTGATGGACCTTCCCCTCTTTGTCGGCGGCAACGTTCGCAACCTCGAACAGTTCATCTTCCTCGCCCCCGGCGTCACCGGTGACTCGACGAACACTCAGATCTCCGGGTCTCCTTCGCGAGCCAAAGAAGTTCTCCTCGACGGCATCGCCTCCACCGGCATCGAGTCCGGCGGCGTCATCCCCGGCAACACCCGCCCGTCGGTCGAAACCATCGGCGAGTTCCGCCTGCTCCGCGCCAACTTTAATGCCGAGTACGGCCGCACCGGCGGCGGCATCCAAATCTTCACGACCCGCTCCGGGACGAACGTCTTCCACGGAGCCTTGTTCGAGTATCTCCGGAACGACAAACTCGACGCCCGCGGCTTCTTTCAACGCGTCCGTCCCATCAACCGCCAAAACGAGTTCGGCGCCACCCTCGGCGGCCCCCTCCTCATCCCCGGTCTCTACAACGGCAAGAACAAAACGTTTTTCCACTTCGTCTACTCCGGCTTCCGTTTCCGTCAAGGCGCGCCCAACACCCTCCAAAGTCTTATCCCCGCCGACTTCCGCCAAGGTGATTTCTCCCGCGTCTCGAGCCCCATCTACGACCGCTCCACCGGCGCACCCTTCCCCGGCAACCGCATCCCCACCCCCCGCATCTCTGCGGTCGCCCGCAACATTCTCCCGCTCATCCCCACCCCCATCAACACCGGCTTGTTCAATAACTACATCTCCGTCGGTCGCGCCGCCGCCGATTCCAACCAGTACAATCTCAAACTCGACCATGCGTTCTCCGATCGCAACCGCGTCAACGGCTTCTTCAACCGCGACTATCTTCTCCAGTCCGACGCCGAGACCATCGCCGGACCCACCACCCCCGGCCGGGCCACCGGCAGCCAGAACACCATCGCCCGCGCCTCCCACGACCTCATCCTCTCGCCCACCATCTTGAACCATCTCAATATCGGCTTCACCCGCTACCGTGTCACCATCGATAGCTTCACGCTGAATCAGGATTGGCCCACCAAACTCGGCCTCCGCGGCGTCAACGACGGCGCCAACAATGGCTTCCCCTGCGTCGAGTTCGTAGCCGCCGGTTACTCCCGCCTCGGCGACCCCAACTGTAACGCCCGCACCCTCCAAACCAACAACGCCTTCCAGATCAACGAAAGCCTCTCCCTCATCCGCGGCAAGCATAACCTGAAGTTCGGTTTCGATTACCGCTTCATGGAAACCAACGGCATTGACAACTTCCAAGCCCCCGGCCTCTTCCAGTTCAACGCCCTCGAAACCGGCCTTCCCAACGTCGCCAATTCCGGCAACGCCATCGCCAGCTTCCTGCTCGGCGCCGTCAACCGCGGCACCACCCGCGTCTTCGGTTACTTCCCTCGCAACCGCTATCAATACTGGGGGTTCTACGCCCAGGACGATTGGAAAGTCACCCGCAAACTGACGGTTAATTACGGCCTCCGCTACGACATTTTCGTACCCCGCTACGAAAAGCTCAACAACCTTTCGAGCTTCGATCCGACGCTGCCCAACCCCGGTGCCGGCAACCGCCTCGGCGCGCTCGCCTTCCTCGGCGACGGGCCCAATCGTAACGGCCGCAAGTCGTTCGCCAATACAGACTACAAGGCCTTTGGCCCCCGTCTCGGCTTGGCCTACCTGCTCTCGGCGAGGACCGTTCTTCGCTCCGGCTACGGCATCTACTATGCTGCTGGCAACGCCGCGGTCGGCCAGCGCGACTCGCTCAACATGTCGAACGGCTTCATTTCCACCCCGGTCTTTCAATCCACCGACCAGGGCCTGACCCCGGCGTTTAACTGGGACAACGGCTTCCCCCAGAACTTCCCCCGCCCGCCCTTTATTAACCCCACCGCCGGCAATGGCACGGCCATGCGCTTCATCGGCCCCGGCGATGGCCGCGTGCCCTACTTCCAGAACTGGTCCGCCACCGTCGAACGCGAACTCGCCCCGCGCATCAATCTCGAAGCCACCTACCTCGGCACTAAAGGCTCCCGGATTGGCAACGGCCTCATCCGCGCCAACGAACTCGACCCGACGTATCTCTCACTCGGGGCCCTGCTCACGCGTCCTGTGACATCGCCCGAGGCCATCGCCGCCGGCATCCGTCTTCCCTACCCCGGCTTCACCGGTTCCATCGCCCAAGCGCTCCGGCCCTTCCCGCAATACCTCGACCTCGATAACCGTACCAACCCCGCCGGCAGCAGCACCTATCACGCCTTCCAAACCCAGCTTTCGGCCCGCACGAATCAAGGCCTCGACCTCCAACTCGCCTACACGTTTGCCAAGACCATCTCCGACGCCGACATCCTCGCCGGCGGCGGCCCCGCGGGTCAGACGACGTACAACCGGGCGCTCGAAAAAGCGATCGCCACCACCGATGTCCCGCATGTTTTCGCCCTCAGCTACAGCTACGAACTGCCCTTTGCGAAGAAGAAGATCTGGGGTGGCTGGGTGCTCACCGGCATTCATCAGTATTCGACCGGCGTGCCCGTGACGCTGACCGCCAACAACACGCTGCCGTTGTTTAACGGCATTCTCCGGCCCGACGTTGTCTCCGGAGTCAATCGCGCGATGAACGCCGAGAACTTCGACCCGGCTGTAAACACGTGGATCAACCGCGACGTTTTCCGCGCCCCGGCGGCTCTGCGTTTTGGCACCTCGGCCCGCGCTTACACGGATCTGCGAGCCCCGAACTTTCTGAACGAAAACTTCGGCCTCCTGAAGCGCTTCAGCATTAAGGAACGGTTCACGTTGACCGTCCGCGGCGAACTCTTCAACGCGTTCAACCGTACGGTCTTTGGCCCCCCGCAGGGCAACGTCAGCAACGCGCTCTTCGGTCGCATCACGGCGCAGTCGAACCAGCCCCGCAATGGCCAAGTCGCCCTGCGCCTCGATTTCTAAGCGCTAGAAGAGCGCCCCCTCGGCGCCACCCGCGACCACCGCTCGTCCTGGGCTCCCAGGACAACCCCACGCCGAATCGCCAGCAACCGGCGGTTCGGCCCCCCCTACATCTACTGCTAGCCGAACCAACTCCCCTTCGCTGCGCAATGCCCCGGTATTGCGCAGCAACACCGCACCTCGCGCCGTTCACCCCGGCGATCAGCCTAGCCGCGGCGTTCGGAACAGGCCACTTTGGGCGACTCGCCCGCCTGGTTCTCCTCGTTCTGGCGATCGAGTGATTCACGGTCAATTCCCGTCGCCCCATCCCGTCGCCCCATGAAGACGCAGACGCTGGATCCCTTCCTCGCCGCCACCATTTACCCCGCCGCCCATGCCGACGGAGCCGGCCTATTGGCGGACCAGCGCGCCGGTGTTCGGGTCGCGAACCGCCGGAGGAGAGCGCAGGGGCCCGTCCTACCAGATCACCAACCCCAACATCGTCCTCGGCGCCCCCCAGAAATTGACCACCTCTGCTCGAACAGACTTGACCAGATCACAAGCTGATCATGCCGCGTGGCATGCCGACGGGCGGGACCTTCATCATCCATACCGCAGGCGCGTAAATCGTTGAATAGGTTTAGGCACCGACGTTTTGCCCGCGCGGCCAGACCGAGTGTCACAAGCCCATGCTCGTCGGAGAGGCAGCGCCGTCGGGGCCGGTTGGTGGTGAAGTTTTAGCGAGCAGGGCTGGTCAATTCTTCGCGAGTGCCGAAGAAAATCGTCGAGGTCGACCAAATGTCGATCGGCGTCCTTACGTCCCAAACGCCGTTGACCGACGTGGGCCGCCTCACCCACGGCGGCGAAGTGGCTGGACGCCACGTTTACACCAACCCGACCGCCCTCCCGCGCTATCGCGCGAACGGATGCGCCGTCGCGGTAACCTCCGAATCGAGGAGCCGCGCCGAGCTTCATCTCAACTGCCAACGTCCTTCGGTCCTCGAAACGCCCGAAGCTCGCTTCGGCGCCTGGCGCACGCTCCGCTCCATCCCCGTCGGCTAGGGCGTTCACCAATCCGTGTATTACTACTCGCCCGACTCCCTGTACCGATACCTCGCCGGCTCCCTCGCCGGGCTGCTGATTTGGCTGGCGACCGAGCGCTACCCCCTCACTTCACCCACCGCTCCATCCACCGCAAATTCCGCTCCATTAAGTCCCGCTGATGCGCCCGCTCCCCTATCCCATGCCCCTCCCGCGGATACACCACGTTCTCCACCGGCACGCCCCGATCCCGCAACGCCTGATAAATCGGTGCCGTAAAGTTCATATCCAGCGCCCCAATCTGTAACATTGTTGGTGTCTGGATATCTTTCAACTTACCCCAGTAAGAATGCCGCGCGTAGTTCTCCGGCACCTCCCACGGCGTTCCCCCAAAGTAAGTCCACAACACCTCCCTCGCCCCCTCAAACAACCCATAATAGGCCGCCCAATCCACCGTCGGCGCCCCCACGGAAGCGCCTCGGAATCGCCTCGTCTGCGCAATTATCGACCCCGTCAAAAACCCGCCGTAACTCCACCCCATCACCCCCAGGCGATCCGGATTCGCCACCCCCCGTCGCACTAACTCGTCCAACCCCGTCATCACATCGTCCAAATCGCCCACCCCCTGCGCCAGCGTGTTCTTCTTCCGAAACGCCTCCCCATAGTTCGAACTCCCGCGAAAATTCGGCATAAACACCGCAAAGCCGCTCTGCAAAAACGCCACCGTCGGGTACGTCCGCCCATTCGGAAACGCCGTCAACGCCACCCCCGTCGGCCCGCCGTGCAACTCCACGAGCACTGGCACCCGCGTCCCCTGCGTGTAGCCAAACGGCAGCCACAGCACACCTTCTACCTCCAGCCCATCCCCCGCCTTCCACCGCACCACTTCACTCCTCACCGTCGGCAACTCCGCCAACCCCGCAAACACCCGCGTTAAGGTCAGCTCCTTCCCCGCCTCCCGCAACACAATCTCCGCCGGATGCGCCGCGTTCGTCTTCAGAAACACCGCCCGCCGCAAATCCGCACTAAAACTCGCCGCCCCCGCCACTCCCTCCGCCAACCGCTCCCCCTTCCCGCTCTCGACCTCCACCTGCCACAACTCATCCCGCGTCCCCACCCCCGCCGTGAAAATCAACCGCTTCCCATCCCCCGACCACGCGTACGCGTTCCCGTTCCGAAACACGTCCACCGGCAACCCCCGCGTCAAATACCGCACCGGGCCGCCGCCCGTCGGCACTATCCCCACCTGCCGTTCGTTGAAGTAGTTCAGCGATCCGCACTGGGAATGGAACACCACCCATTTGCCATCCGGCGAATAGGCCGGTTCCCCGTCCCGACCTGGCTGCGTCACCAGCGGCGTCTCCGCCCTCGTCGCCAAATCCACCTCCACCAAATCCACGTGAAAAATGTCCTGCGGCTTCGGCGTCGCCTGCACCGCCAGCGCCGCCCGCTTGCCGTCCGGTGACACGGCAAACGAAAGCACATGCCGCTCCGCCCCGCTCACCCGCTTGCCACCCACGTACAGCCGCCCGAACCTCGGACGCTCGCGGTTCACCTCCGGATCCGGCGGCGCCGCGTCATCGGTCGCCAAATACACCACGTCCTTGCCCACCCAGGCAAATGCCGTGACCCCGCGACCCACCGCCTTCCCGCCCACCATCACCTTCCCCCCCGACAAGTACGCCAACTGCGTCCCATCCGCCGACCAGCGCGGCCGACCTCCCTTCGCCACCGCCACCGCCTTCCCCTCCGGTAACTCCGCCCGCATCACCGTCCCATTCAACACATACGCATACGCCCCACCGTCCGGCCGCATCTGCGGATCCCCCAGCGTCGACAATCCTAGAAGTGCCTCCACCGTCCAGAGGGCGGCGGCAACGATGCTAAGCAAGAATCTCCTTAATCGGCTTCCCGTAGTCCACTTCGATCCGCTTCCGTCCAGGTATGTCCAACTTCCGCGGATCCAGGCCCATCTGATGCAGCACCGTCGCGTGGATATCGGTCACATAGTGCCGATTCTCCACCGCATGAAAGCCAATCTCATCGGTCGCCCCATGCACCACCCCGGCCTTCACCCCGCCCCCGGCCATCCACACCGAAAAGCCAAACGGATGGTGGTCCCGGCCGTTGGAAGCCTCGGCCCCCGGCGTTCTGCCAAACTCGGTCGCCCACACGACGAGCGTCTCGTCGAGCAACCCCCGCTGCTTCAAATCCTTCAGCAAGGCGGCGATCGGCTTGTCCACCTTCATCGCCAGATCGCCGTGATTCTTCTTCAAATCCTTATGCGAATCCCACGCATTCCCCGCCCCGCCGTGGTAAACCTGCACGAACCGCACCCCGCGTTCGGAAAGCCGTCGCGCCGCCAAACACACCTGACCGAACGGCTTCGTCACTTCTTGATCCAACCCGTACATCCGCTTCGTCTCTTCGCTCTCTTCCTTATCCTGAATCGCCTCCGGCACCGCCATCTGCATCCGAAACGCGAGCTCGTAACTCTTGATCCGTGCCCGCAGCGCGGCATCATGCGGATACTCCACCGCCGACATCCCGTTCAGCTTTTTCAGCAGCGCAAACTCCCGCTCCTGGTCCGCCTTCGTTAGCTCCTTCCCCGGCGAGACAAACGGCAGCGGATCGTCCGGATTCACATCCAGCGACACTCCCGCGTGCTCCGGCCCCAAGTAGCCCGACCCGTGCGTCCCGTTCCCCCCGCAGCAATCCCCCGGCGGCTCGCCCAGCACCACATACGCCGGCAGGTTCTCGTTCATCGACCCCAACCCGTAATGCACCCAACTTCCCAATGTCGGCAAATACCCATCAAAAATGTGCCGCCCCGTGTGGAACTGCAGAATTGCCCCGTGGTCGTTATCCGTCGTCCAAGCCGAACGAATCAGCGACACTTCATGCATCTGGTCGCCGATGTGCGGAAACCAATCGCTCACCGCCACCCCGTTCTTCCCACGCTGCTTAAACCCCGTCTGCATCGGGTACAGCGTCAGCTTGATCTGGTGCTGCCCCGGCACAAACGCCTTCAGGTTTTCCTTCACAAACGGGTTCGTCAACGTATCCCGATGCGGCGTCTCTGCTAACTGCTTCCCAGCGTGCTTGTTCAACTCCGGCTTCGGGTCGAACGACTCCACGTGGCTCACCCCGCCCAGCATGAAGAGCCAAATCACCCGCTTGGCTTTCGGCGCAAAGTGCGGCACCGCGTCCGCCACCAACTTCTGTGGCAGCAGTGTCCCCAGAGCCAACCCCGCCAGTCCCATCCCGGCGTCAGCTAAAAAGATCCGCCGACTCTTCCCGTCCGAACATAACCGTTGTGCCATAAAAAGCTCCTGTCACCGCACCGTTACGAAATCATTGTGGTTCAACAAAACGTGCACCAGGCTCTCGCGCCCTTTGCTCGGTCCGTTCAAATAAGCAACCGACTCCCGCAACTCCCCGTCCTTCGGTGCCCGGCCCAACAGCCGTTCGAAGACCGCCCGGACAAACGCCTCCGGCTCCGTGACTTTCGCCAAGTCCGCCTCCACCGCCCGCGCCACCACGAAACTCAACTTCCCGTTTGCCAGCGCCAAAGCCTGCTGCGGCACAATGCTCTCGCTCCGCTGAAAACACTCAATCGGGCTCGCCGCGTCAAAGGCTTTCATCAGGTCCATCTGCAAATCCGGCGCGGTCCGAAAGTACAAGCTTCGCCGAAAGATTTCGTGCCCCTTGGTCTCGTCAACCTCCGGCCCGCCCATCGTCAAATCCAACTTGCCCGCCACGGCCAACGCGCTATCCCGCACCACCTCCGCTTCCATCCGCCGCACGTTCATCCGCCACAGCGACACGTTGTCCGGGTCCGCCTTCATCTGTTCCGGCTCGACGGTTGAAGCCAGCCGATACGTCTTCGACGTCACCATCAACCGGTGCATCGCCTTCATATCCCAGCCCCGTTCCATAAACTGCACGGCCAGCCAATCGAGAAGCGCCGGGTTCGTCGGCTCCTGCCCGCTCTTGCCGAAATTGAAAACCGTCGCGACGAGCGGCGCGCCGAAATGTCGCGCCCACATGTGGTTCATCGCAACCCGCGCCGTCAACGGATTGTCCTTCGCCGTGATCCACTTCGCCAGCGCCAACCGCCGCCCCGAACTCGTCGAAGGGTACTTCGGCCCGATCGGCGTATAGCCCTCCGCTGGCTCTTTCAACGCCTTGGCAGCCGCCTCCAACCGCGTCGCCGCGCCCACCAGTTTGTTACTCGCAAAGTCATGCCGCGCCCGGATCATCTCCGCGTCGGCCTTCAACTCGTTAGCTTTCTTTTCCAGTCTTCGCGCCTCTTCTGCTAGCCCTTCCGCATTCGCCGGCACCGGCGTCTGTAGCGTCGCCAGGTCCGCTCGAAGCCTGGCTTCGAGCGCGGGCAAGTCCGCCTTCCGGAACGCGATGTCCTTCTCCGCGGCCACGATCAGCGCTTCCGGCTCCGGCTTGTCTTTGGCTTTTTTCCAATCTGCCTCGGCCTTCTCGATCGCCGCCTTCGCCGCCGCGATCAGGTCCCGGCCCACAAACTCCCGCGCGTCCGGAAAGGTATCCGCCAGCGGCAAGGTCACCGGTTCAATCTTCAACTCCGGCTTGCCGAAAAACCGAGGAATCCCCGGCTGCATCACCGCCGAGCTATCCGGCGTCGCCTCGTTCCCCCGGATGAAGCGATACGTCACCGCGGCCGCGTTCGCGTCATAGGCCCGCGGCAAGCCGTCCTTCAAAACGTCCGCCTCGCCAGCCACCCGATCCGTCCGCACCTCATGCGACTCAAAAAAGGCGCGGAACTTGTAATAGTCCGTGTGCGGAATCGGGTCGTACTTGTGGGTGTGGCATCGCGCGCACTTCATCGTCACGCCCAAAAACGAAGCGGCGGTGTACTCCGCCGTATCCTGCAACCAAACGTTCCGGTTGAACAGGTACCAGTTCCGCACGAGAAACCCCGTCGCCCGCGCCACGTCCGGATTCCCCGGTTCCAGCTCATCCCCGGCCAGCATCTCCTGAATCATTCGGTCGTACGGCTTGTTCTTGGCGAGCGCTTCGACGGTCCAGTCCCGCCACCGCCAAATATGCCGCGCACTGTAGCGCACTTGGCCTGATTTCCGATAGCCATACCAATCCGAATACCGCCAAATGTCGAGCCAATGCCGACCCCACCGTTCGGCGTAACGAGGGCTCGCCAGCAGCGAGTCGACCACCTGCTCGTACTGCCCACCGTGCTCAAAACTCTTTATCTGCTCCGGCGTCGGAGGCAGCCCGATCAAATCGAGATAGACCCTCCGCAGCAGCGTCCGCTGATCCGCCTCGGCCACCGGCTTCACGCCCTTCTTCACCCGACCTGCCTCGACTAACTCATCGATCGATTTTGCCGCGCCTTTCACAGGCATACGGAACGCCCAATGCTTCGCCGCGTCGCTGATCAACTCGGCATCGGGGTCCACGGCCGACGTCCCGTAGGGCACCCCCGCCTTCACCCATTCCTCGAAAATTTGGATCTCCGCCGCGCTCAGCTTTTTGCCTTTGAACGGCATCCCCGGCTCGGTGATGTGGGCGACGACTTTATAGAGCGGCGAATCCGGCGGGTTCCCCAGGGTAACGACCGGCCCATGTTCGCTGCCCAGCAGCAGTGCCTCCCGGGTTGAGAGGTCCAGGCCGCCCTGCTTCACTTTCGCGTTATGACAGCCGAGGCACTTAGCGTTGACAAGAGCCAGCGCCGCGCTCGGCGCCGCCTGCAGCAAGCCAATCGATCCCACGAGACCAAGGAGCCAACGGAACATCATAGCTACAGCCTACGCCAAAATGGAACAGTGTGATCCGCCCCGTCCAGTCCGTAGGACGGCAATCGGGTCGTCCTACGATCGTGGACAAAAGCGTTTCAGGCATCACTCGATTCAGCTCCGATCGGTTCATCGGACTGAGAAACACTCGGAAGTAGCTCACCCGACACCGATTCTTCTGAGTCACTTTGAAGACATCGGTCACTCGGATTGAACCCGCTCGGTAGAATTCGCCGGGCAAGATAGAGCAGGGGGAATTCGGACTAGACACATCGGCCCGGACCTCTCCAATGGCGAACATCTATGGGTACGCGTATGAATTGCGGCTCTGTGACCCCGTCAGACAAGGCCGCAAATAGATCTACACGATAAAGCCCCATGGAATCCGTGATGATGGAGCCGTCCAATGGAAATCCGGCAGCGTTCCATTTTTTCGCTGAAACAACGATGGACTCTCCTGAACTCAAACTCCTCTTTGTACCCTCAAACTCCAAAGAAAGACGAATGCCACCAGTTGCATCGTGAAGCACAGGTAGTTGAAAGCCCCGCATTTCTAACGACAAAGCATGGGCAAAAGACACTCGGGCAACGAGAAGAGGTCGGAATATCTCGGTACCGACCACCTTTGGTACTCGCGTGTTGAAGCCCTACTCAGCCCACTGATGATCGCCGGGCTGGTTTTGAGGTGTCCCCCGAGGGTCCGTAGAATGAGGTGGGCGGAAAGACCGGGCGAATTCATCGGGCTGAATGCGGACTGATAGAGAGGCCTGATAGAGGGAAAAGATGCGGTCCGTTACAGACCGACGATGGATGCCATCGAGGGAGAGCAGAACGCCGACCTTCAGGAACTTTTCGCTGTACTTGCCCATCTCCAGCATAACTTGGGAATCCAGAAGGGCACATTTATCATGCTGATCCGTCGAACGAGGGGTGGCCGAATCGACAGGAAAACGAAATTTATTAGCCGTTAGCAGGTCGCACCATTAATTTAGAAATAAGGATACGACCATCGCCAGATTCGGAACGGCGGAGTTTACCGGGGGACTCGACGCCGAATGGGCCGTTGCGAGCGATTACCGTGAAGTGAAATCTGAGTGGTTCGTCGAGTGGGCGGTTGCGATCTCGGCGAGCGACATCTCCCCCGAGCGCGGAGGACCGATAAAATGGGGTGAGCGGGTCGGAGGGCGACTGCCGCTTCAGGACCGGGCCGTTCGCCAGCATATCCCTGACATTCTGGCCGGGCATCTCTTCCCGGATTCACGACAGCCATCGCCTGGGTTCGCTTCGTGGAGCTTCCGTAGAGTCGCGGAGAAGCCAATACCGGCGCCCAAGAAGGAAGTGGCCTGCTGGGTCATGATGGCGCACCAAATTGCTCGTATGGGCGGTCATCAGTGAAATCGAATCTACGAAGCATGGAGCGGTGGGAAGCCGCATGGCAGGACAAAAACCTAGCGAGGGTAGGGCGCCTTGCGCTTGACTTCGTGATACTGCATCCGAACAAGCCGCTGATCTGTGGCCGGGACAAGACCTCCCTCGTTTTTCGACCAGCGGAGCTGAAACGGGCCGGCGAAATGGCCGGCGAATGGGGCGAATTTCATGATCTGGATCGCCTTCGCTGAGCCGTGACGGCAGCTGGTTGCTACCGGGTTGTCCGGGTTCGGAGCGGGGATGAGCGGCTGATCCAAAGCTAGGCCTGGAATAATCTGCGGAAGTGGGCCGAGGGCGGATTGCTCGTTGCTGTTCGAATTGGCCTGGGGAACAGAGAAAGGGGTCTGCTCTCGAGCAGACCCCTTTCTCTGTTTTAACGAATGAAAAAACTACTTGCGGCGGCTACGGGCGAAGACGATTGCAGCGATTCCCATGCCGAACATCGTGTAGGTAGACGGTTCCGGAACTGCACTGTCGGCGGTGCCAACAACGAGCAGACCCGTCGGGTTGTTCGTCTGTGGGTTTTGGGGATCGGTGCCATTAAAGATCGTAGCAGTCAATATGGAATTTAAGGTGAAATCGCCGGTCAACGTGCGCGGTGCCCCTGTAGAGCTACCGAAGCATTCGCTGAGCGAGCTCAAAACGGCATCGCAGGACGTCGTCCCACCCAAAGACCCCGAGGTGAGGCTCCAAGCTACCGAGTTATCGGCGGCGTACTGGAGAGAGAACGATCCCGCACCGCCGAAATAGGCACCAAGGCTCAAGGTATAGGTGTAGGTGCCGGGGGCAGCGCCGATGGCGGGATTGCCAGCGCTCGCGTCCGGACCAATCCACGAACCATCCCCAAAGTTGGGGATCCAAATCCCCGTTGGGAGCGGGGTCTCGACGAAAGTGGCGTTGCCGTTCACCAACCAAACAGCGGCGGAGCCGGTGCTGATGGTGATCGGGGCGCCGAAAACAGAAGTGGCCAGCAGCGCAGCAGCTAGCAAAGATTTTAAAAGCAAGTTCATACCCTCCGAATAGACCAACGAATTCCAAGGATCCGGTACTTTAGGCATACACATACCAGCCCCGGGACCGTCTTTGGAGATTAGCATGGGCGCACCAGTAATGCTCAGAAAAATCCGGGAGGAATGTAGTTAAAAAGTACTAGAGCGCACCCCAAGGATTTGTTTCGAGGGACCAGTGGATCGTCTTGGCTCGATTTTTGCCAGGGCGATGCTTGCTTCGAGGAGTGTAGAATCGATCGAGTTCCTGGGTTCTGGTCACGAATCCCATTCGACCGTACGCGTTGGGGTGGCTAGGCCGACGTCGCGGAGGGCACCGAACGGACCGCGGGCGTAAAGTCCACTTCGGCCGTACGAACAAGCCGATGACAATAACCACGCCTACGAAGATCAGAACGCGGAGCGCTTCTTCCGCATCGCCCTGGAGCGGACAGGTTTCACCGCGAGCGCGGGAGAAGGAGTATCGGCTCGCGCACTCCCCTGAGAATAACGCCGAAGAGGGAGCGGGGCCGTGCCGAGGGAAGCGCGTTGAAGCCGTGGGTGGCGAGAGCGTCGTCGGAAGCAGAGAGGCCCGAGGGGTTCCCTTCAGGATCAGTAGGCGAGATGGTTTTTGAGGTGGTTGCGATATCCTTTCGGCATCGCTTAGCTTCCGGATGGCGGAGCACATAGTACCAGGGAGGCATGTCGCCCTTGGGGAGCTCTTCGGCTGCGTCCCCGGCATCCTTCTACGGCCGGTTCCTTGCGGAGAAGTTGAGCTTGCGGCGGCTTCCCAGAGTGTCGCGCTCGGTGCGCCAAGCTACTGCGTTTCCTTGCTGTGGCAATCGGAGCAGGCCCGTTTGGCGGGGGTTCGGGTCTCCAGCGCTCGCCCAACGGTTTCTCCTTCGCGCAGGATGGAGACATTGGGGGCCAAAGGAGGCTGGCCAGAAAACGGAGTGAAGTTGTGGGCATTACGCCTGTTTGTGACGGTGGCTAGGATGACGGCATCTGGTCGAGTGACGCTTGGTTGTCGGTTGTAGGAGCCGCGGTGCAAGCGAAACTCTTCGTCTACTGACAACGGACGATGCATCTGGTCGGATATGACTTACGCGCGGAGCCGACTTTGGTTAGGAATTGCAGGTGTGGGCACATGGACTTTACTTGCTGCGTTTGGGATTTGGCAGCAATGGCAGGCTCCCGTTGCTTCTGGTTCCCGCGTGGCCGACTTGCTGACACTGGCCGCGCTGTACGTTGTGATCCAAGCTCCCTTCGATTGGCTGGGCGGGCGCTACCTGCCTGGGAAGTTTGGGCGGGCGCAGACTTCTTTCGCGGGCTGGGCGAAGGGGACGGCGGTGCAGGGGCTTTGCTGGGTGGCGGCTTCCAGCTTTCTGTGGTGGGCCGGTGGGGCTTGGGGCAATGCTGGCGCGGCGACCGCGATGATGGTAGTCATGCTGACGCTGGTGATGGGCCAAGGGCTGCTGGCGAGAACCGTTGGCTCCGTGCGGACGGTTTCCCACGAGGCGGATCTGGAATTGGTGGCGGTGGGCGATCCGGCTTTCGTCGGGGGATGGGTTGGCTTGGGGCCGACGCGGAGGCTGCTGATGCCGTTAACTTGGCCCGCAGAGTGGCGGACGGTGCAACGCCTCAGGCGAGACGGGGTGATCGAAAATGGGGCGCGGTCGGCGGGGTTGGCGGTGGCGGCGGCGTTTAACTTGGCAGGTTTGCTGGTGAGCGTCGCCTGTACGCCCGGAGCCGGCTTTTCGAGCACGGACGCCTATCTGCGCCTGGTGTTTGGGTTTACTCTATGGTCGTTCGCAGGATTGCTATTTTTGCCGAGCGTTTCGCGGCCGGCGGTTTTCGCGGCAGACCGGTTTGTAGGGGCTCGGGGGATCGCCTGGAAGCCAGTGGCGCGGGGACTCGACCGGGAGCAGGATGACGAACCGGCGCGATCGCCGTGGGTGGAGCGGATTTTTCACCCGGTGCCGTCGCTGACGGCGCGGTTGCGGGGCGAGAGGAGCGGAGCAGGAGCCTGGCAGGCGGCTCGTTTGGCGCTGTACCTAAGTTGGAGTGTGCCGGGGCTGTTGAGCCGGTCGGTGCATTGTAATGTTGGCCGCCCGGATGTGTGGGTGTTGTTTCCCGGGGATTGAGCCGGCCCATTTGGGCGATCGCCTGAGCGAGCGATTTGGCACAACCCGCGTTAAGCTATCCTTACCGAACATCTGGGGGCGAGCCAATCCTTCCTCTCCTTTCGACTCCGTCACAGGGCCCACCGAACCTTCCTGGCGGTAGAACCGAACAGACATACGCCTCGTTCAGCCTCGGGGTACGCGTTGCCTTGTCCTTTCCTGTCTTCGGGCCAACCTATTGGTGGCCCAAGTGGATCAAGGCCGCATCAGCGGCACCGTCGCCGACACCAGCGGCGCTCTCATTCCCGGCGTGACGCTCCAAGTGCGGAATCAGAAGACCGGCGACGTGCGCAACGTGACGTCCGCGTAGCGGAGAAGATTCTTTCTTACGCGGCATCGCTGCAGCATCCGCTGCCGGGCGGCGCGGTGCCGCAGGTGACTTACCGCAACTTGTTCCTACGCAGCACGGCGAATAAAGTGATCGGGGTGACGATGAATCAGACCACCGGCGGCACCGATCACTACGCTTCGATGCAAACGACCTTGAACCGGCGTTTTCCCAGGGGCTTGACGCTGGGCGCGCAATGGACCTTGGGCCATTCGATCGGCAACAGCGGCGGCTCGAACGAGGCGAACACCGCCACCAACCCGTACAACTTCCGGCAAGACCCCGGGAACAACGCCTTCGACGTACGGCAGAGCGCGAACATCTCCGCGCTCTGCGAATTGCCGTTCGCCAAGGGTCAGCGGTATAGCAGCTCGATGAGCCGGGGCGCCGAGACCTTGCTCAGATGGGTGGCATCGTGAATACGCGCACTGGCCTGTCGGTGGCTATCCGGATTACCCGACCCGACTTTGTCTATCGCGATAAGCGCAATGACACGTTTGTGAACCTGCCGATTCTCGTTTGCGGGGTCCCGGTGACGGTACCGATGATTGACGTTCCGGGCGGGGGCAATTCGCGTGACGTGCGATTCCCGAACTTGCTGGCAGGGGTGAATCCGTTCCACACCTCGAGCGATTGCCGATTTGTGCTGAATCCGCCCGCGTTCTCGGTTCCCGCATCGGGCATTTCCGGTAACCTGGGCCGGGCACCGCGGCGTGGCCCCGGGCTGACGCTGTTCGATCTGACGCTGCAGTAGAAGTTCTCCATCACCGAACGCGTGAACGCCGAGTTCCGGGTGGAGATGTACAACTTGCTCAACCGGGCGAACTGCGCGAATCCGGTGGCGCGTTTGAACAACTTGCTGGGCAAGGGTACGGACCAATTGCAGCCGGGCCAAGCGTTTGGCAGTGCAACGGGCGGAACGATCGGCGCGGTGCTGCAGACGGTGGAAAGCGCAGTCGGGTTGGGCGCGCCACGGCAGATTCAACTGTCTGTACGGATGAGCTTCTAGTCCTGCGGCGGAAAGCAACGCCGCAACCCGTTCGCCACGAGCACGGTTATCAGGACTCTGCGTGCCCGCTCGTTCAAGATCCAGGAAACGCGCTGGCCGATGGCCACTTCTCAATCGTCAATCGCTACCACGACTTTTCCCCGAGCGTGTCCCCCTTCGATGCAGGCCAGAGCGGCGGGGGGTTCCGTCATCGGGTACAGCCTGTCGAGGGCAGGTTGTCGAGAACCGGGCAGAGCAGGAGCGTGGCGATCCAGCGGGTGGATCCGAGCCACTCGTTCCCGGCGTTGGTGACGAGGTCGGCCAGACCGGCGGGGCGGCGGTTTCCGGCAACCGCGAGCAGGTGGCGGAGTCGGAGACGGGGGGGCCTGAGATATCGCGGCCGCGGCGCGGCCAAGGCGGTGCCCTCTAATTTTACGACGAGGGGCGACGCAGCCACCCGTTCCGGCCCACGAAACGCGAGTTCCAGCCTTCCAGAACCTGATTGTCGAGATCATCGGCCATAAGCAAGCCAAGTTTATTATCGGCCGTAGCATCTTCGTCCGATAATCTATCAGGAACTCTCAGGAAACGATGGGGACCCAAAGATAGGAAAAGCCGGAACCGAAATTGCCCGGGGTGATCCGATCGCCTTGCCGCAAGTGGCAGGTGGAATGGTGGGAGAGCTCGATGTTTGTGGGTAGCTACAATTGCGTGCCGGTGGCGGTGATGGAGATCAAAGACTGCAAAACTGGCGCGCCGGTGTCCAGATCCGCCGACTCGCCGGATGCATCGATCGTTGAGCAGAGACGACTTGTTTTGACGTCTGTATCGCAGAGACGGTGGGGGGGGTTGGGCCGCGCGCACTGTTCTGTTTACTGGCGGCGGGATCGATGATTTTTGACAGGTCGGTGGGTGCGGCGGCAGGGCCGCTTTTGATCGGGGTAGCGTTTGCGACGCTGCCGGCCTGTCTGGCGACGGAGCATTATCGGCAGGCATTCGATCCGGCGCGGGGAGAGATTACCGTGAGTAGTCGGAGTTGGCTTTACGAGAGCGAAACACGGTATGCGGTGGCGGATTTCGCGGGCAACGAACGGCGGCGGCAAGCCGGACACGAGCGAGCGGTGCTGATCGGCAGGCGGCAGCTCGTTCTGCTCAACGATGCAAAAAAAACAACGATTTCACTAGCCTTGGATTAGGCTGTTCGTCGATGATATTCATAGGGAGGGTTTCGACCTTGGATAGAAGAGATTTTTTGGCATTGGGTAGCGCGTTGGCTTTAGCGCCTGCGAAATTACTGGCGGGCGAGCAAGATTTTTGGTTAGTTAACCGAACTGGCTTTACCATTGACGAGGTGCAGATCACGCCCCACAATTCGAAAGATTGGGGTGATGACATTTTGGGCGAGGGCACCCTGGAAGAGGGGAAGAAGGTGGAGATCGTTTTCAAGCGGAAGGAGAAAGCCAAGGTTTGGGATCTTCGCGTGGAAGACGAAAGCGGGACCGAATACATCTGGTACGACCTCAATCTGCTCGAAATCAGCGAAGTGACCTTGTATTACAGGAAGGGTAAGGCGACAGCAACATTTAAGTAAGAGGCCGTTGGATGGATCTGCCGATCACGAAATATCATCCGGACCCGGTAGCGACCGGGAGCGTGGAGGCAAACCCAGACTAGCCGGGCCTTTGCTGCAACCGGATCCGTGGGTATATTTACATGGTTCCGGCGTATTCGGAGATGTTGCCTGACCTCTCCGAATCTTTGTGCTCGTGGGGCGCGTAGGGGATGGTTCGGCGGCCTATTTGGGCCGGGTTTGTCGAACTGAATGGAGAGTTGGTTTCGGCTCGGTCGGCGGTGGAGCGATGGCTGCACCGGGATGGCGGGTGCGGAGGTAGGCCGCACCTGCAAGGCTATGGCAAAAGACACCGAACAGACGACGTACCTGTTTCGCGGTCTTCACTGCGCGACGTATTTGGCCAATTGCGACGCGCCTTAGGCCGAGCCCCCCCCGTGACGAAACGCCAGCTCCTGTAACACTTCGGCGGGTCACCTCTTCCTTCCTTCTAGGAGATCGAACCATGAGTGCCGCCAAAAAAAAGTGCGCTCCTCCGAGTTGTGGATACCGCGCCGTGAAAGACAGTGATTACTACAGCAAAATCTGCCGGGGTCGAGGCAAAACCGCGGACATATTATGTGGCGGCAGCTATCCGGGGTACTCGGCACTCGCGAAGAATTGACTAGCCCTACTCGCCAAAACTTTACCGCCAACCGGCCCCGACGGCGCTGTCCCTCCGACGAGCATGGACTTGTGGCGCTCGGTCTGGCCGCGCGGGCAAAACGGCGGTGCCTAAATCTATTCAACGATTTACGCGCCTGCGGCACGGTTCAACGATATACGCACCTCCGGCACGGATGAGGAAGGTCCCGCCCGTCGGCATGCCACGCGGCATGATCAGTTTGTGAGCTGGTCAAGTCTATTCGAGCAGAGGTCAACTTCTGGGGAGCGCCGAAGCGTAAATGGTGCCGAGTCGCTGAACTGCGCTGGGACGCCGCGGCCAAGTCTCAGTCAGAACTTTCCCGGCTTCATGTCGACGGATCTAGCGATTCCGGCGGTGAAGCAGGGAACCCGAAAGGGTTGGCGCCAGGCCATGACGGCGGCGGCGATGGACGCCAGGCGGACAGCGATCTACGAACATTACTGACTGCGGCCTTCGACGAAGTGATCGCCCGATGGCGGTAACGAGCATGGCGACAGTCTGGCCCTTTATGTGAAGGCTGACTCCTTTCTTTGCCGTCATGCTAGCGCGGAGGATGTTCAGGATCCGATCGCCGTCCAGGTTCGGCTGGGCGGTGGTGAGGCCGGCTGCGAGGGAGACGGGGGAGAGTCTACGGATTATTTTGGGGCTCCCACTGAGGAATGCATGGGGCGGGGAGCGTTTCGATCACCACCGACGGTTTTAGTTCAAGGCTTGATCGGGAGAAAGCGGATTTTGATATCACGGAAGGCGACAGCGCCGTCGTGGATTTGCAGGGCAATGGGGGAAAGGCGGCGGGCCTGGCGGCGGAGGAGGACCTTACTTTCGGCGCGTTGGCTGAGGGCGAAGGAGGCCTCGGCGGCGGGGGAATCAAGATCAACGCCGATGACTTTTTCGCCGTCGAGCCAGTGTTCGATGTGGAGGCCGTGGGCGATGATGCGGGAGTGGTGCCAGACGTTCGGGGCGGCGGGCGCGGTGCGACGGGGGGCGACATAGTCGTAGAGGGCGGCGCTGGAGTGGCGGGGGGTGGAGAGGGAGTCGGGATTGGAGATGTCGTCGGTGATCTGGTACTCGAGGCCAGTGGGTTCCAGACGGGCCTTGCTGGCGATGGACTGGATGCGGTATTTGATGCCGGAGTTAGCGCCGGGGGAGGCGTGCCACGAGAAGGCGAGTTCGAAGTCGGTAAATTCGCGTTGGGAGAAGAGGTAGACCTGTTTGCCTTGGGCAGGGGTGGTGACGAGGGTGCCGCTCGAGACGGCCCAGGATGGGGTGGGGGCAGGGGTTTCGTCCGCCCAGCGCCAGCCTTCGAGCGAGGTGCCGTTGAAGAGGAGTTGCCAGCCGGCTTGGGATTCAGCGGGGGATAGGGTATTGGGTTGAGCGGGAAGGAGGGGGGCGAGGGCTACCAGCAAGGTGACGAAGCGCATGCTGGTAGCCTAGCCTATTCTAGAAGCTGATGCGAGCGCCGATTTGGAGAATGCGGGGTTCGGCAGCGCTGGTGATGATGCCGAAGTTCGCCGGTGCGCTGACGTTGGCACCAGGGACACCGAAGATCGCCTTGTTTAATGCGTTGAAGAACTCGCCACGAAGATTAAGTTTGATGCGCTCGCCAATCGGAAACGTCTTCTGTATGGTGAGGTCAAGATTGACCGCCCCAGGCGCGCGGAGGAAGTTCCGGGGGGAGTTGCCGTAAGTACCGACGGGGTTGAAGCTGGCCAGGGTGCGATCAAAGTAAGTGTTGAGATAGTCGTTGCGGGGACGGTCCGAGGCGAGGGACGGGTTGCCGCGAACGTCGGCGCGGTCGAGGCCGATTCCAGAGAACGAGTTGTCGCGGCCGGAGTTGAGACCGAAGGGCAGGCCGGAGCGAACATCCAAAATGTTGAGCAGGCTCCAACCGCCGAAGGCTTGGCGGAGGAACAGATTAGAGTTGCGGAGAAGCGGGAGATCAAAGACCCCGGAAAGACGGAAGTTGTGGGGGATGTCGAAGTCGGAGAGACCACGGTTGAAACGGCCATCCGTGGGATGAGGGTTGGAGATCGAGAACTGGTTGTTAGCGCTTTCGTCGTCGATGGACTTCGACCAGGTGTAGAAGGCGAGGAAGGAAAAATTGCGGCTGAAGCGTTTGTCGACAGTAAGTTGAAGCGAGTGATACTGCGAGTTCCCAGTATCGACCATCTCTTTCATCGAAGCGAAGTACTGGCCGCGAGGGCGGCGGGCGTTGGTGTTGGCGACGGTGGCAGTGGGCGAGTAAATGGCCCAGTTGCGTTCGCGGAAGCTTTGGAGGTTAGTTCCTTTATTGCCGACGTAAGCGGCGCGCAGCAGAAAGTCGGTGCCGAGTTGGCGTTCGAGAGTTAAGTTCCAGGCTTGGGAGTAACCGACGCGCCAGTCTTCCTTGAACCAGGCGAAGGGCATCGGAAAGGAGAAGGCCTGATTCTTGTCGTTGAGATCGACGGGAGCGAACGGGGGGAAGGGGTTGCGGGTGCCGGAGGAGCCGTAGGGGTCCTGCATATCGACGCCGTTGAGAGTGAGGGTGGGCGAGAAGGGCGCGGATTCGACGAAGTTGTTATAGAGCCGGGGAAAGGGGCGGACGTAGAAGATGCCGTAGCCGCCGCGGATGACCGTCGTAGATTTATTGGCAAACGGCTGCCAGGCGAAGCCGAAGCGGGGGGAGAAGTTATCGGTATCGTGCTTCTGGCCCGACTTGTAGAAACCGGGGTCGCCGGCGAAGATAGCGCCGGGCGGGGCGTTGAGGAAGCGTTGGGACCGGGCTCCTTCGCGAAAGCCGGAGACTTGATCGAGTTGATCGTGCCAGGCGAAGTAGGGGTCCCAGCGAAGGCCGAGATTAAAAGTGAGTTGCCGCGAGATGCGCCAAGTATCGTCAACGAAGAGGCTGATCTGCGAGCCGCGGGTTTGTTTGAATTTGCCCGCGGATTGGACAAAGGTGGAGGCGCGGCCGAGGAGCAGGTCCGAGATGCCGTTGCCCGAGAGTTGGCCGGAGAAGGTGAAGTTGCCGCTTTGCTGGAACTTGGTGCTGGAATCGAAGGCGGTCCAGGGGGAATATTCGGCGCCGAAATTCAGCGTGTGACGGCCGCGGACCCAGGTGGTGACGTTGTTGATTTCGACGTTGCGGCGGATCCACTGGCCGGGGGGCGAGTTGGTGACGCTACCCCAGCCGCCGAAGCCGGTGACGCCGAGTTCGAGTTGGCGGTCCGATTCCTGCGGTTCGTTATAGCGGATCGGTCCGAACTGGGACATCCAGAAAGTACTGCGGTGGAGATTGAAGGAGTCGAGCATAAGCCCGGAGACGATGACGGAGTTGATGAGGTTGGGGCGGAGGGTCCAGGAATCCTGAAGTTTCCAATTGTTGGTGCGCTGGTCCTGACCGATGCGGACGGTGAGCAGGGTGTTCGCTCCGTCCCAGCCGGGATCTTCGAATTGGTTGAAGAAGCCGCTGCCGGAAAGGTGGTGGCCGCCGAAATTATAGTCGAGTTTGCCGAGGTATTGGCGGGTGTCGGAGCGGTCCGGACGGGCGTAGCGGAGAAGGCCGTTGGCGGCGGTGGTGGCGGGGACTTTGGCGAGGAGGTTGACGGCGATCGGCCGGAGGCTGGCGGCCGGGATGATGTTGCCGGGGAATGGGGTGTTGCTATTGAGGGGGTCGCGGATTAGGGTGCCCGGAAGGAGGGAAGAGAAGTTGCCGGCGCGGAAGGCGGCGTTGGGGACGGTCGCTTGGTTCGTGAAGCTTTCGTTGCGAATGATCGTGTTCTGGAAGCTGCCGAGGAAGAAGAGCTTGTTCTTAAGGATGGGGCCGCCGACGGTGGCGCCGAATTGGTTTCGTTTCAGATTGTCGGATTGAGCGGCGAAATAGTTGCGGGCGTTCATGGCGCCGTTGCGGGCGAAGTAGAAGGCAGACCCGTGGAGTTCGTTGGACCCGGAGCGGGTAGCGACGTTGACGACGGCACCGGAGAAGTTACCGTATTGGGCGGAAAAGTTGGAGGTTTGGACGGTGAATTCCTGAACGGCGTCGGGGTTGGGGTAGGCGGCGTTGAGGTTGGTGACGCTGTCCATGTGGGTGGCACCATCGAGGCGGTAGTTGACTTCGTTGCCGCGAGAGCCGTTGGCGGAGATGGCGATGGTGTCGGCGGAGTTAGCGTAGCCGGCTGTGGCGGTGGCGGTGCCGGTGACAACGCCGGGGACCATGCGGACCAGGTTAGCAGCGTTGCGGCCGTTCAGGGGGAGTTCCTGGATGTAGCGCTGTTGAATGGTTTGGGAGAGGGTGCCGGAGGTGGTGTTGACCATGAGGGCGTCGGCTTGGACGGTGACCGAGTCCGAGACGGCACCAACGGCGAGCCGAACGTTAAGGGTGCTGGTAGTGTTAACGTTCAGGCGAAGGCCGGTTTGCGAGAAAGTGGAGAAGCCGGGGGCGGAGATCGAGACCGCGTAGACGCCGACGGGTACGGCGGAAAAGCTGTATTGACCGTTGGGGGAAGCGGTTTGGGTGCGTTCCCATCCGGTGTAGGGGCTTTTCAGGGTGATGGTGGCACTCGGGACGAGGGCGTTGGCGGGGTCGGAGATTTGGCCGGAGAGGGAGGCGGTGGAAAGGCCTTGGGCGTAAAGGACAATCGAGGCGAGCAGAGAGAGAGTTATGGACCGAAGCATTGGCCAAAGATACGACTTTGGCGATGACGGGAGGATGACGGTTTCACTTCATTTGGGCGAATCAAAACCCTTGTTTCTTTTCACCGCCGATGGTGGCGGGAGGGCGGCGAGGGGGGCTTGAGCAGTGAGAAGGAAAGCGAGGCTGAGGAGGAGTAAGGGTGCCTGTCGATTAAGGATAAACGGAGAGGAAGCCTCGGAGAGAGCGGACCTCAGAGCCCGGGCGGGAAGGGGCGTGAAGGTCAAGGCTTGTTGGGATTGGGGATGGGGAGGCGAGCGTTGACGGATTCTCGCCATTTGTGGAGTTGGTCGCGGAGAGCGCGGGCGCGGGTGGGATCCTGGTCGGCGAGGTTAGTGGTTTCGGTGGGATCTTTAGCGAGGTTATACAGTTCGAGATGGTTGTCTTCGAAGTATTCGAGGAGCTTCCAGTTGCGGGAGCGGAGGGCGGAGACAGGGGTGGTGGTGGGGTAATAGTGAGGGTAATGGAAGAAGAGGTTTTCGCGGGGGAGGCGGGCGGCTGGGTTGCGAAGGAGGGGCAGCAGATTGAGGCCGTCAGTTGCGCCGGGAGGAATGGGGGCCCGAGCGGCGGCGCAAAGGAAGGGGAAGAGGTCGGTGGAGACAACGGGTTCGGCGGAGACCGAGTTGGGCGTGGTGACGTTGGGCCAGTGGATGATGAGCGGGACGCGTAGTCCCCCTTCGTAAAGCGAGCCTTTGCCGGAGCGCAGGGGGGCGTTGTTCGTGACGGGGAGATAGCCACCGTTGTCGGAGGTGACGATGAAGATTGTGTTCTGATCGAGGGCGCGGATGCGGAGATGGTCGAGCACGCGGCCGACACTTTGATCGAAACTTTCGACCATGGCGGCGTAACCGGGATTTTTGTGTGCGAGGCCGGGGGTGAGCTTTTGTTCGTATTTGGCGAGAAGTTCGGGTTTGGCTGCAATGGGGGTATGGGGGGCGTGATGGGCGAGATAGAGAAAGAAGGGTTTGCGGCGGGCGGCGAAGGAGTCTATGGTGCGGAGCGCTTCGGTGGTTAGACGGTCAGTGAGGTATTCGCCGGGCTCGCCGAGTTGCAGGCCGGGAACGAAGCGGATTTCTTTACTGCTGGGACCGCGGTAGGGATGGAAGTAAGAGGCCGGGGCCCCCCAATGCGTGCCGCCGATGTTGACTTCGAAGCCTTGGGTTTCGGGGTAATGAGAAGTGACGCCGAGGTGCCACTTGCCGATCAGGGCAGTGGAGTAGCCGGCTTGCTGCAGGACTTCGGCAAGGGTGATTTCGGCATGAGCGAGGTTAGGTTCGGAGGGGGCGGGAAGCAAGGGGCGGTTCGTGGGCGGGTCGATGGCACCTTCGTGCCAGATGGTGATGCCGAGACGGGCGGGATGCTTGCCGGTGAGGAGGGAGGCACGGGTAGGGGAGCAGACGGGGGCGGCGGAGAGGGCGTGGGTGAAGCGAAGGGATTGGCGGGCGAGGCGGTCCAGGCGAGGCGTTTCGTGGAGGTCGGCGCCATAGCAGCCGAGGTCGGACCAGCCGAGATCGTCGGCGAGGATGAGAACGATGTTGGGGGGCGGAGGGCCGAGGGGCGGGGCGAAGAGGGCCAGAAATTGACGACGCTGCATTCGAAGATTATAGGCCGATTTGGCGGAAGTGGTGCTCGGTGTGGAGGAAGCCCCAGCGACGCCATCCCCAGGAATTCATGGCTCCAAAGACGGGGTGAGGGGCGAAGGCGGAGAGATGCGGATCAGCGAAACGATGGAGGATGGCCGGGGGAGCGGGGCCTGGCCGGGACTGGCGGTGCGTTCGCCGAGGGCGAGGCGGAAGGCTTCGCTCAGATGGCAAACCATTTGATGCGGGGTCATGCAACCCCAGCCGCGGGGTGAGGCCGGGGTTATAAGGTCAAGACGATTACGGGTATCGGCCAGGAGCAGGCCAACGGTGAGGATCGCGGAGGTACCGGGTTCGGGAATAGCGGCTTGCGTCGTCGAGATGAAAACGATGGCTCCAGGGACGGTGACCGAGCCGAAGTAGGCGCTATGGTTATCGTTCGCGAAGCCCGTGCCGAGGGAGGATGAGTTGTCGAAGACGCTGCGATTATAGATGGTCCCGGAAGCGACTAGGCTGACATGGGCGTAGGGTTCGCCGCTGTATTGAGGCGTATTGTTGGGATTGCCGAAGTAGAGAGCGTTGTTGTAAAAGTTGCCATTAACGGCCTGGACACTTCTAGTTTTGGGAGTGAGCCGGGCCAGAATATTCGTAGTGCTGATGCGGGCCAGCAATTGGTTCCCCTCTTAAAGGCTAAGTCCGTTTTTTAGCGTCCCGGCCGACCGCCAGAAGCCGAAGCAATCGTAGTCGGCGTTTAACTGGAGGAAGACCGAGCCGGCAGTACCACTTTGCGCTCCGATGCACATGAATCCGCCGAACTGATTTGCCACCAGGATGGCTAAAGCAGAGGCTGTGGTTAGCGGATAGACCCCAATGGTGCCAGTGCAGGTGGTCATCCTGTTACCGATGGAAAGGGAATGGAAGTCTTCGGTGAGGGCGGTGTTGATGAAGGTTGCCTGCTCGCCTGGAGCGGCAATAGACATCGTCCTGGAGGCGGCCGGGAGCAGAACGAGCGCTTGGAGCAGCAGGGAAAAAGTGCGAATAAAAGACAGGGGAAACCTGGTTCCATCATCGGGTGGTGAGGTCGGGGACGAAATCGGGTTTAGCCCTTTAAGAAATAGAGTATTTTGCCGGAGGAGTAAAAACAGAGGTACTCGTCGATCGATTTCGGAAGGGGGAAGCCGGGCGCCTATTTCCAACCGATATAACATTCATATGCGACACATTAACTAATTTTTATTTTCACTGAATGCATTAAATGATAAGCTCTTAACACTACACTCTCTAAATTAAAGAGAGGTTCGGCGGATCAACACAAAAAGGAGTTGCATAATGAATAGGCTGCTACCTATTGGAGTGAAGTCAATTTCCGGATCGACATATACAGCAGTTTTGCTCGGTCAATTTAGCACAGCCGGGGACGGTGATGGCTGGCGCTATCTCATCATCAAATCTACGACTACTGGCGGTAATACCCAGTATGGATACTATGATTGTTTCGGTAAATCAAACCTTGATTTAGCCTGGGCGAACCCTAACGCGTTGTCGTTTAGTGGTCCGTCGTACAGCGTTGACGCGGAGTTGGGCGAGTTGTTGGGGATTGGAACCGGCGGGAGCGCGACGGTTACGAACTACGCGCTGGAGTCGGGGGGCAATCTGGCGGCGGTGTCCGGAAACACGGGAACGACGGCGACGAATACCGGCGCAACGGCGACCAGCGCGGCGACGATTGCGGCCAATACAGCGGCGACCGTGACCAACACGGCGCGGATTCCAGCGCAGGGCTTCACCAGTCCGACCACTTCGCTTCCGGTCGTATTCTGTTCGAACGTCACCGCGACCGGTCCAGCGGCGCAGACGTCGAGCAACAACATTCTGACGACGGACGGCACCGCGACAGGGTGCGAGCAGTACAATGGCGTGCTGCTGCAGGTGCGGAGCACAGCTGGAATTTCGGCCGGGGTAGTAACATTTGAGCAATCGGCGGACGGGACAAGTTGGGCGGCAATGCAAGTCTTCGACGTCGTCTCCCAGAGCGCGAACCCGGTTACGACGCTGACGATCGCGGCCAATGCAGTTCGGCTGTTTGCGGCCAGTCTGTTCTGCCGTTTCCTCCGGGTTCGAATTTCGACCACAGTAGTGGGCGGTACGGTCCAAGGGATGGCGGTGCTCTCGCAGAACAGTCCGCTTCCTTTGACACGGAACGTACAGCAGGCGACGGCGTCGCAGTTGAACGCGACGGTCGTGGGGTCGGGCAACTTTACGGTCATAGGCGCGGCGGCGCATTCGGCGGCGTCCTCCGGGAACCCGGTGCGGGTCGCGGGGCGGGTGAATACAGCGGCGGATACGACGCTGGTCGCGGGTGACGCTTGCGACCTCGTCATGACATCGGCGGGGCAGCAGGTGCAGAAGCCGTATGCCAGCGCCGAGCTGGACTGGCAGTACACGGGCGTTCTGACGACGACGACGGCGCAGGCGGTGCGGGCAGCGGGCGCGGCGGGCGTTCGAAACTATGTGACCGGGTTGCAGTATCAAAACACGAATGCGACCACCACAACGGTGCTAGTGCTCGACGGAGCGAACTTGATTGCGCAGTACAACGCTCCGGGCAATATGGCGGCACCGGCGGTGATCGGGTTCACGACACCGCTGCGGGGGACGGCGGCGACGGCATTGAACGTGAATTGCGGGACGGCGGCGGCCAGCCTGCAAATGAACGTGCAGGGCTACCAGTCCGTTTAATCGAGCAAGGGGGTAAGGCGGGCCCACGGGGCCGCCTTACCCCTGACCGCACTGTGCTACGCTGCCTTCCATGAGATGGATACTGGCTGCTGGCGGGGTGATTCTATTAGGCGCGGTGGCGTTGACGGTGCGACCGGGGAAGTTGACCGATGGGCGGTATCTCCTGCCGACTGGGCAGATCGTGGAGCCGGCGGGGACGATGATCGAAGTGAATGACCGGCCGCTGGGGCTGACGCTGAGCGCGGACGGGAAGCGATTAGCGGTGGTGACGGGTTCGAACTTTGCGCCGCGGGCGCTGCACTTGGTGGACGTTGCGGCCAAACGGGTACTGCAGACGATCGCCCTGGGAGACAGCTTCGTCGGGGTCGCGTTTTCTGACGACGGACAGCGGCTGTTTGTGGGCGGTGGGCAGGATCAGGAATTGAAGCTGTTTCGACGCAGTGGGGAGCAATTTATCGCCGATGGCGTCGTGAAGATGGACGGGGCCCCGAGCGGCTTGGCCGTGATGGGGGAGACCGTGCTGGTGGCATTGAACCAGAAGCATGAGCTGGGCATTGTCGACCTGGCGAGTCGGAAGGTGGAACGGGTGGCGGTGGGGAGCTATCCGTATACGGTCGTCGTGAGCGGGGGGAAAGCGTACGTTTCGAACTGGGGCGGACGGCGCCCGCGCACGGGCGACACGACCGACGGAGTGTTCCCGGTAGTGGTCGATTCGCGGACGGGCATTCCAAAATCGGGGACCGTTTCGGTGGTCGATGTCGCGGGACGGAAGGTGGTGAAGGAAATTGAAACGGGCCTGCACCCGAGCGCGCTGGCGCTGCGGAGAGACCGGCTCTACGTGGCAAACGCGAATAGCGATTCGGTCACAGTAATCGATACAAACGCCGACCGGGTGGTCGCCACTTTCGTGGCGCGGATTACGCCCAAGGCACCGGTGGGCAGCGCGCCGAATGCGCTGGCGGTGAGCCGGGACGGCAAGACGCTTTATGTGGCCAATGGCGCCGACAACGCCGTCGCCATTATCGACACGCCCAGTGGGAAGACCCGTGGATTTGTGCCGACCGGGTGGTTTCCGACGGCGGTTGCGTTGTCGGCCGACGAGAAGACGATTCTGGTGGCGAGCGGGTACGGCGTGGGTTCGCTGCCGCCGTCCTATAAGAACCGGAAGGGGCTGATCACGATGGTGGAGCAACCGACCGAGGGACAATTAGCGAGTTGGACCAAGGCCGTGCGGCAGAACGATGCCGGCGAGTTGCACCGGGGCATGAAGGGCAAGATCGCGCCGGTGCGGCACGTGTTTTATGTGATCAAAGAGAACCGCACGTACGACCAGATTTTCGGAGACATACCGCAAGGGAACGGAGATCCGAAGCTCGTGCAGTTTGGCCGGGAGGTGACGCCGAACCATCATAAACTGGCCGAGGAGTATGTCCTGCTCGACAACTTTTATACCCCGGCCGATCAGTCGGCGCTCGGGCATCGGTGGTGTACGCAGGGCTACGCCAGCGACTGGGTCCACAAGTATGGCAACGGGCGGAACGATCAGAACCCGATGCTGTTTGCGCCGAACGATTTTCTGTGGGACGCGGCGAAGGTGCATGGGGTGACGGTGCGGAGTTATGGAGAACGGGGGCTCAATACCATCGTGCCGGCGAAGGCCAACTGGGCGGATGTGTACGGCGATTGGAAAAACGGGACGAACAACGTAAAGATTACGCCGCGGGCCCAGATTGTCGGCCTCCGGGATGTCTATTCGCCCAACGTGCCGGCCTACGGTTTGATGGTGCCGGACCAAGTGCGGGTGGACCAGTTTCTACGGGAGTTTCGCGAGTTCGAAAAGAATGGGAATCTGCCACGGCTGAACGTGATTCTGCTGCCCCAAGACCATACGAGCGGGACGTCGCCGGGGTTCCCGACGCCTCGAGCCATGGTGGCGGATAACGACCTCGCGCTGGGTCGGTTGGTGGAGGCGATTTCGAAGAGCAAGTACTGGAACGACTCGGTCATCTTCGTCACCGAAGACGACGCGCAGAGCGGCCTGGACCACGTGGACGGGCACCGGACGATCGGAATGGTAATTGGGCCGTGGGTGAAGCGGAAGATGGTGGATTCGACCTTCTACACGACCATCCACATGTACCGGACGATTCAACATTTGCTTGGCCTACCGCCGCAGAACCAGTTCGACCTGGCCGCGGAGCCGATGTTTCCGGTGTTCACGGGGAAGGCGGATTTGACGCCGTACATAGCCGAGAAGAACCGGATTCCGCTCGACGAGATGAACCCTCCGTTGAAGGGCTTACGGGGGGAGGAAAAAGAGATGGCCGAGGCGTCGCTCCGGATGGACTTCAGCGAACCCGACGAGGCGCCGGCGGAGTTGCTGGACCGGGTGATTTGGCATTCGGTGAAGGGCTGGGCGACGCCGTACCCGCGCGCAGGAAAAGCGGTAAGCAATCGGGCACAATAGAAACATGATGTTGATTCTGGCGGCGGCGAGCTTGTTGGTGACTCCGGAGTGGTTGCGGGAGGAGCAGAAGAAAGGCGATCTTGTGATTCTGCACGCCGGGTCGGCCAAGGACTACGCCGAAGGGCATATCGCCGGGGCGAGGCTGGTGACGCTGGTCGATGTGTCGAAGCCGGAATCGAAGTTACGTTTAGAGATGCCCGCGGCGGAACTGATCCGGGAACGGATGATGCAGTGGGGCATCGGGGACAAAACGCGCGTGGTCGTCTACGCCGGGAACTCCTCGGTGCAGACCGCGACGCGAATTTGGTTCACGTTCGAATACTGGAGTTTGTCCGCATCTTTGCTCGACGGCGGCGTGGCCGGATGGAAGGCCAAAGGGATGCCGGTGACGACGGACGTGCCGACGGTGACCGCCGCGACCGAGTTAACGGTCAAAGCGCGGCCGGAGCTGATCGTGGATTCGGCTTGGGTAAAGGACCATCTCGCCGACAAGCAAGTAAAGATTTTGGACGCGCGGTTGCCCGAATTCTACTCCGGCCAGGACGCCGGAAACATGCCCCGGGCTGGGCATATTCAAGGGGCGACGAGTGTTCCCTTCCCTACCCTGTTGACGGAGGCGAAGGCGTTTTTACCTGTGGCGACGTTGGCCGAAAAGCTGGGCGAGGCAACGACGCTCGTCACCTATTGCCACATCGGGATGCAGGCCACAGTGCCCTACTTCGCGGCACGTTTGGCGGGCCGCGAAGTGAAGCTCTACGATGGCTCGTTCGAAGAGTGGAGCGCGAAGCCCGAACTGCCCATCAACTAGAAGCTGAAGCGAAGGCCCACTTGCGCAAGCCGCGGGATGCCCGGCAGAAGACCCCGGCTGCGGTCGACGATGGTCAGCCGGTCAGTGAGGTTCTTCACGGTGAAGAATACGGTCGTCCGCCGCACGGGTATGTTGAGCGACGCGTTCCATAGGGCGTTGCCCGGCAGCAGCCCGCGTTGGCCATCGGGCGAACCGCCGACGCTGTTGAGATCGTCGCCAAACTGTCGACCGGTGTAGACGTTTTCCAGGATCAAGTTAACGCCTTTGCTGTGGCTGTAGCTGAGGCTGGAGGTGAGCAGGTTCCGGGGGGAATAGGGGAGCCGGTTGCCCGTGATGCGGACGTTGGTAAAGCCGGGGATGTTGCTGAAGCGATCGCTGTTGAACCGGGCGAGCGGCAAAGCCGTCCAAGCGGTGCGTAGGGTGACCGCGTGCTGGAGCGGGAGAAAGCGGGCGAGTTGCCAGGCGGCGGAAAGCTCGGTGCCCTGGTGCAGCGTGGAACCCGCGTTCGTGAGCGTGGCCCCGAGACCGCCGGCAACACTGGCGGGGATGATCTGATTCTCGAAATCCATGCGGAAGAAGGTAGCCTCGGCGCGGAGATCGCCGGGCAGATTGACCCGCGCACCAGCCTCGTAATTCCAGCTGAGTTCGGCGGCGAGATCGACGGTCGCTCCGGTGTTGTTGGAGATGATGTCTTCCACGCGAGGCGGCGCGAAGCCGCGATGGAGACCCGAGAAAAGGGTGACCCGGCCGCCGAGGGTATAAGCGGCGCCGACGCCCGGGATCCATTGATTCAAACGGGTTTCGCCGCGGGCGTTGTTCAGATAGTTCGCCCGCCGGAAGTTGACCGATTCAAACCGGAGTCCCGCGGTGATGGCCAGGTTGCCGAGCACGAAACGATCTTGCGCAAACAACGAGGCGGCATTAGCGCGGCGATCGTTGTTCTCGACGATCACGCCATCGCGCGAGGTCGGCAACGGTCCGTTCTTCTGGTAGCGCTCCTGGATTTCGGCGTGGTAACGGAAGCCGAGGTCGATTTCTTGACGAGAGCGGCCACTCTTCAGGACCGTCTTGAGTTTCGGATCGACGCCCCACGTCTGGTAGTAGCGGAGGCGGCCTTCGTTCCCGCAGGTTGTGAGCAGGTTGACCATGCCGCCGCAAGCCGGGTCGGCGCTGTCGTTGGGGCGTTGGTTGGAGTTGCTCGACTGCCGCCACCAATCGCGGAGGAAGGCCGAGGCGTAGCCGTTGGTCGACAGGATCATCTTGTCCGAAAGGGCTAGGGTATGGGTGATGGCTCCGGCATAACGGTTGATATTGAAGAAGTCGTTGCGGAAGACGTTGCCGCGCGGATTGACGTCGTATTCGGCTTGGCGGAGGCCGGTGTAGGTGAGGTTCGAATCTTCGGCATACGAGTTGAAGCGGAGGCCAACAGTCTGCCGGGCCGAAAGGCTCGTCAGCATTTTGGCGTTGAAGTCGGTGATACCGTGGCGCACATTTTCGCGCGAGCCTTCACCTTGTTTACGCAAGAGGTCGACGAGCCAACCGGTGTTCTTAACGGTAGCGCCGTAGCGGACGTGGGCGTTGAGATAGTCGCGATTGCCCCCGACCAGGGTAACCACGCCACCGCGTTTAGCGGGGATCGCCGGGGTGACGTAGTTGATCACGCCGCCGACGGTCATGGGTCCGAAGACGATCTGTTCGCCACCCTTGATGACTTCAATCGAGTCGAAGCGGTCGACTGGCGGGTGGTAATAGGAGGCGTTGTCGCCGTAGGGGGCGTACGAAAGCGGGAGGCCGTCTTCAAGCAGCAGGACTTTGCTCGACCGCGTGGGCGACAGGCCGCGGATGCCGATATTCGGCCGCAGACCGAAGGCGTCTTCGCCGCGCGCATGGACACCGGCGACTTTGCGGAGCGCCTCTTCGGTGGTCATCACGTTGCTTTCGCGCAAGACTGCGGCGGTGAGTACTTCGGCCGATCCGGGAAGGCGCTGGAGGTCGGTGCCGGAGGCAAGGACGAGACCGCCGGAAACACGGAGAGTTTCCGCCAACGGGGCGACGGATAAGGTGACATCCAGTTGCAGAGCGGTCGGTGAGATAACGACGACGGATTCGGACGGGGAGAAGCCGTGGGCGGAGACGGTGACGCGGTATTCCCCGGCACGCGGCAGACGCAGTTCATAGCGGCCAGAAGCATCTGACTGGGTCGTATATTGGCCTTTCGTAGCTGTTTCAACGGCCCTAACGGAAGCGGTGGCGATCGACGAGGGGGACGAATCCTGTACCAGCCCACGGACCAATAAAGAATTCTGGGCCGACAGCGCCGACGTAAAGAGAGTGACCGCTACGGCCACCTGCAACTGATTTGCGAACATGATCTGACGATAACACAGTACGACCGAATTGGTCTACATTCCAACGGGAGATACTGGCGGGATGTGGATGGCGAGGATTTGGACTGGACTGTGGGCCGCGATCGGCTATGCGCAAGTGGCCGAGCCGGTGTTCGTGGCCGAGGGCCAGGGCCAGTATGCGCTGCGGTGTGAGACGCCGGGGGCGGTGATTCGCTACACGCTGGGCGGGGCCGATCCGGGCAAGGACGCGGGCGAGTATCTCGCTCCGATTCGAGTCCCGGAGGGCCGGATGGCGAAGGCGAGAGCGTTCTCCGCCGACGGCCGTTCGCAGAGCGGCGTCGCGATGTTGGCGGGGGACGACGCGGCGACCAAGGGCGTCGCCGAGACGCTGATTCAAGTGACGCAGAACCGGGATTGGAAGAGCTACGACTGGACCAAGCGCCATGCCGCGGTGAAGGCCGCCATGAAAGAAAACAAGCCCGAGGTGATCTTCGTAGGCGACTCGATCACGCATTTTTTCGGGGGCGTGCCGGTCGATGCGGTACAGCGGGGCGCGGCGGTTTGGGATCAATATTACGGAAAGCGGAAGGTGTTGAATCTCGGCTATGGATGGGACCGAACCGAGAACGTTCTCTGGAGACTGCGGCATGGGGAGTTGGAGGGTGCGGAGGCGAAGGTGGCGGTGGTGATGATCGGCACAAACAACACGGGTATGCATACGATTGACGAGATCGTCGCTGGAGTGGACGCCATTTGCGGGGAGTTACGGGGGAGGATTCCGGAGGTAAAAATTCTACTGCTGGCGATCTTCCCGCGCGGGAAAACTCCGGACGCGAATCGAGCGAAAATCGAAGCCATCAATGCGAAATTGTCGGGTTTGAGCGGCGTGACCTACCTCGATATTGGCAAGGCGTTCTTGGAGCCCGACGGCTCGATTGCCGCTGAGGTGATGGGAGACTACCTGCATCCGACAGCCGAGGGATATCGGCGGTGGGCGCAAGCGATGGAACCGACGCTGACCGGTCTTTGGCCCTAGTAACGCATCGGCTTCCAACGTTGCGTGGTGAGCGATTCCTGCACGAAGGCCACCCCGGTCGGTTCGGTATGAATCGCGATGGCGGAGAAGAGCATCCGGTCGTAAAAGCCCGCGCTGGGGTAGCTCACTTCCAGGTCGACGACGCCGCGAATTCCACGCAACCGGGGATAGCGTTCTTCCAGGCGAAACATTTCCTGGGAGACCGGACCGGTGACGGAGAACTGAAACTGGTCGCGCAGGAGTTCCTTGCCATCGGAGGCAAACACGATCATGTTGACGAGGGCGTAGTCGGTTTCCGAGACCCAAACGAGAGAGGTGCTGGAGCCGGCCGTGTTGTCAAACGGCAGCCGGATAGCATCTTCGCGTTCGGCCGCGCCGTCCACGACGAGCGTCGGGCCGCCTTCTTTCCGCACGATGGCGCGGAGGCCGAGTCGGGCGTTTTGGAAGCCGAAGAGTTGGGCGTACCCGCGTTGGATGTCTTTCGATTCGCCGGTCGTTTCGATGGCGATGGAGCCGCCGACGGGCAGGGTGCCGCGGACGATGTGGCCTTCGACCTCGGCTTCCGGCGCCCGCAGGCCGATCGTCCACTCCGTGGGCAGACCCTTGGCGGGGCGGAAGCTGAGTTCGAAGCGGGACGCTTTGGCTTCGAGGTTAACGACGGTGACGACGGTGGTCCATCCGCTGCCGTCCTGGACGAGCGGCAGGCATTGGGCTTCGTCCTGAACCACACCAGCGGAGCAAGCAACAGCGACGACTAACAGCGATGCGAGGACTTTGAAGGACATGATCTAAATCTGATCGAAAATAGCAGGTGTTCGGTTAGAATTTGGTGAATAGAGCGGTGATAATGTGGAGGTGTGGAACAAGAGCCGATCCCGGAATTGGACCTGAAGCTCCTCGACTGGATGCTCGAGCGCACTCCTCTGGAGCGGCTAGAAGTGAACGATAACGCGGTCCGCGAAATGCTATATCTGCGGGAATGCTCAAAAAAGTCCTTCTCCACGACGGGCTAATCGAGTGGAGTGAGATATCGACAAAGTCGCGAGCTGACCCCGGGGGAGAGTCGCCTTAGAAGAAGAACTCGCGATGCGCCGAACGAAGGATCTAACCTCCATCGCCTAGCTCCAGAAGATCATCCGGCACCAAGGCTACGCCCAGTGCAGAACGACTTTCCCCGATTGCCCGCTAAGCATTAACTCAAACGCCTCTTCGTACTGCGTGTACGCGAACCGGTGCGTGATCACCGGCGAGATATTAAGCCCGCTCTGGATCATCACCGTCATCTTGTACCAGGTCTCGTACATCTCCCGTCCGTAAATGCCCTTGATCGTGAGCATGTTGAAAATCACCGTGTTCCAATCGATGGCCATATCTCCGCCGGCCGGGATGCCGAGCATCGCAATGTGCGCGCCGTGGGCCATGTTGGCCAGCATGTCCCGAAACGCGTGCGGATTGCCGGACATTTCGAGGCCGACATCGAAGCCCTCAGTCATGCCGAGTTCCTTCTGCACCGCGGCCAAGCTCGTCTCGGTCGTATTCACCGCACGGGTGACCCCAACCGATTGCGCTAGTTCCAACCGATAAGGGTTCACGTCGGTGATCACCACATGGCGCGCTCCGGCGTGGCGTACGACCGCAGCGGCCATAATGCCAATCGGGCCGGCCCCCGTAATCAACACGTCCTCTCCCAGAACCGGGAACGAAAGCGCCGTGTGGACCGCATTGCCAAACGGATCAAAAATCGCGGCCGTATCGCGGTTGATCTTTTCGTCGTGATGCCAGACGTTGCTCATCGGCAGGGCGATATACTCGGCAAAGCAACCCTGACGATTCACCCCGACCCCACTTGTATGCGCGCACAGATGGCGGCGACCGGCCAGGCAGTTTCGACATCGACCGCAGACCACGTGGCCCTCCCCGCTGACCAGCATCCCGGGCGCAAAATCGTTCACGTTCGAACCAATCTCGACAATCTCGCCAACAAACTCATGCCCCACCACCATCGGCACCGGAATCGTCTTCGCCGCCCATTCGTCCCACTTGTAGATGTGGAGATCGGTGCCGCAAATGGCGGCGCGGTCGACTTTGATGAGCACGTCGTTAATGCCGATCTTCGGCACCGGAACATCTTCGAGCCAGAGCCCGCGGGCCGCTTCTTTTTTGACGAGAGCCTTCATCCGCTATCTTGCACCTCGATTCCAGTATGTTGGATTTCATGCTGGACGAATTTGCACGGCGGGTGAAGGAGTTGCGCCCGGCGCGGCAGTGGTCGCTGGGCGACAGATTATCTGGTGGCCGTGCTGGCTACTACAGCAGCAGTGTACTTGAACAAATTGGAGGGTAAGTCATGAAGATATGTTTAGATATTCGATTCGTATGGGAGGAAGGCGACCACGTCAAAGAGATCCAGGGGGATCAGTACTTCTGGTTTATGGCGAACCTGAAGGCAGAATAGCTACGCTCAATTTACAGGTATTGCGACGTGTCAGTCACCAAACTAACAGTAGATGGGGAAGAAGATGAGTTGCTCCAGGAGATGTACGATGCAGTGAAAACCAAAGATGAGGCCAGATATAAAGCGGCAGATCTGATGAGACTGGAGAGAGAGAACAATAGGGAGGGCCAGCGGGGTAAGTCGTTCGATGATCAGCCAGATTGAGCGCGGCGAAGCGAGCCCTACGCTGGCGGTTACGCTGCGAATGGCCTGCGGATTCGGCCTTTCCTTGAGTGAACTGGTCGAAGAGACCGGGCGCACGACTTTCGACGGGACGCCGATGTGCAAATTCGAACCCTATCTCCGCTCGAAAGGGAAAAGGATATCGAGATCTACGAAGTGAAACTGGGCGTCGCCGGGGTATTGCGCAGCGCCGCGCATTTTGAACGTACCCAGGAATTCCTGCAGGTAGAAACGGGGACAGTTCGGATTGAAAGCGGCGGCGATGGCGAGGTCCTCGGCAAGGGCGACTCGGCCAGTTACCGGGCCGACGTTCCCCATGCGATTAGCGCCGCTACAGTGATGCTCGTGGTCGTGTACCGATGGCGACTACCGGACCCACTCCATGATTCCCGTATGCGGCAGCGGCGGCGTATGGGCGTCGCGGATCGCGGCGGAGAGTTGCCGCGCAATCGCGGGGTGAACCGCGCTGAGGTCGTTGGCCTCCGCTTCGTCCACGCTGAGATCGTACAACGCCGGCTGCGGGTTGAGCCGCGTAAGAATCGCCTTCCAGCGTCCCCGTCGGACAGCGGCGGTACCGGCGGTGAGCACCTGCGTCTTCGCGTTGTACGAATAGTTTTCCCAATGCATCGTGCGCTCGGCCCCCAGCTTGCCTTCAAACTGAGGAAGCAGCGAAATCCCATCGACGCCCTTCGCCGGCAGGTTCGCCAGCGCCGCCAACGTGGGGAAGATATCGGCAAAGTAAACCGGCGTTTCATTCACCGAACCCGGCTTCACCCGACCCGGCCACCGGACGAGAAACGGCACCCGCAGGCCCCCTTCATACAACGTCCCCTTCTCCCCGTGGAGGACAGCCCCGGACGCGGTCCGCATCGAATCGAAGAAGCCGGCCGAGTGGCCGTCAGCAGAAACCCCGCCATTATCGCTGGCGAAGATGACAACAGTATTCTTCTCGACGCCCATCTCACGCAGCGTGTCGAGAATGCGGCCCGTGTAGCGATCGCCCTGGGTGACCATGGCAGCGTAGCTTTTCTCTTTTTCCGGCCAATCCGTCGCGCTATAGGGCTCCTGCGTCGGAGTCTCATACCGACCATGCGGGACGGTGTAGCAGGCATAGAGGAAGAACGGTTTAGTTTTCTGCTGCTTCAGCCAAGTGATGGATTTCTCCGCGATCCGGTCCGCGCTGTAGACCTCTTTCCCCAGCGTGTCCTTCTTGTCGTTCTCCCACAGAAACTCCGGGAAATACGTGTGGGCATGGACCTGATGCAGATAGCCGTAGAACTGGTCGAAGCCATGTTTGGACGGCACTCCGGAGGAGTTGGCGTCCCCCAACCCCCATTTGCCGAAGCCGCCGGTGGCATACCCGGCTTGCTGCAGCGCCCGGGCGATCGTAACCGCTTCCGCCGGCAACGGGGTGGTGCCCGCATTCGCGCGAATGGCGGCATGGCCCTGATGCTTCCCCGTCATCAGCACGCAGCGCGATGGCGCGCAAACCGACCCGCCCGCGTAGGCCTGCGGAAACTTCATCCCATCGCGAGCGAGCGTATCGATGTGCGGCGTTTTGATCTTTTTCTGCCCGTAACAGCCGATATCGGCGTAGCCGAGATCATCGAGCAGAATGAAGACGATGTTGGGAAGGGGCTGCGTTTGCAGCAGCCCCGCTAGGAATTTTCGACGACTAAGAGCAGCCACTCGTACCACCACAGTTTTCGCATTTATGACACGCACCGTTCCGAGTCATGAGCCCGCCACACTCAGAGCAAAGCGGGGCATCGGACGAAATGTTATCAAAACGCAGAGCCTGTTGGGGCGGTACTTCTGTGGGCTTCAGTTGCAGGGTGTTGCCGGCCTCGGTGATTTTGTAGTCCGGGTGCAGGAACTTTGACCCGATCCACCGAAAGATGTAATCCATCAGCGACTTGGCGTAAGGGATCTCTTTGTTGCCGGTCCAGCCGCTCGGCTCGAAGCGGACGTGGCTATACTTATCGACTAAAAACTGCAACGGAACGCCATACTGCAAGCAGAAGCTGATCGAAGTGGCGAAGCTATCCATGAGGCCGGAGATGGTGGAGCCCTCCTTCGACATGGTGATGAAAATCTCGCCCGGGGTACCGTCTTCGAACAGCCCGACGGTGATGTAACCCTCGTGACCAGCAATCGAGAACTTATGGGTCAGCGACTGCCGTTCATCGGGAAGCTTGCGCCGAAGCGGTCGATAGACAATCTTCTCGATTGTCCGCTCTTCCACCACCGGCTTGGCTTTGGCCGTCGTCGGTGAAGTCGAAAGCGGCTGCGACCGTTTACAGTTATCCCGATAGATGGCGACGGCCTTCAGACCGATGCGCCAGCTTTCGATGTAGGCATCCATGATGTCTTCGACGGTCGCTTCCTCGGGCATGTTGATCGTCTTCGAGATCGCTCCCGAAACGAACGGCTGCACCGCGGCCATCATCCGGACATGGCCCATATGGTGAATGAAACGGGTGCCGTTCTGCGGACGGAAGCTGCAATCGAATACCGGAAGATGTTCCGGCTTCAAATGCGGAGCAGCTTCGATCGTCCCGGTCTGGTCAATGTGCTCCACGATCGCCTCGGCCTGCGCCGGGCGATAGCCAAGGCGGAGCAGCGCCTCCGGCACGGTCTGATTGACGATCTTGATCACGCCGCCGCCGACCAGCTTCTTATACTTCACTAGCGCCAGATCCGGCTCGATGCCGGTCGTATCGCAATCCATCATGAAGCCGATCGTGCCCGTCGGCGCGATAACGGTAGTCTGGGCGTTGCGATAGCCGTAGACCCGACCGGTCTCATACGCCTCGTTCCAGCAAGTGGCGGCGGCATCACGAAGGTAAGCCGGAACGAAGTCCAGCGAGATCGCGGCAACAGAATCCCGATGCATCGCAATAACGTCCAGGAAGCTCGCCTCGTTGCCAGTGTAGCCCGGGAACGGGCCCACCGCCGCGGCGATGCGGGCCGAGGTCAGGTACGCCTGGCCGCATAGGATGCCAGTGACAGCCGCCGCCATCGCCCGACCGTTGTTCGAATCATAGGGCAAGCCGAGTGCCATCAGCATCGCGCCGATATTGGCGTAACCTAGGCCGAGCGGACGGAAGTCGTGCGAGTTCTTGGCGACTCGTTCGGTCGGATAGCTCGCGTTATCGACGAGGATCTCCTGCGCCAGAATCAGCGTATCCACCGCATGGCGAAACCCCTCGACGTCGAACTTGCCATCGGCCTGCACAAACTTCATCAGGTTGATCGAAGAAAGGTTGCAGGCCGAATCGTCCAGGAACATGTACTCAGCGCAGGGATTAGAAGCGTTGATGCGACCCGACGTTTTGCAGGTGTGCCAACGATTAATGGTCGAATCGTATTGCAGGCCCGGGTCGCCACATTGGTGGGTGGCTTCGGCGATCGAATGCAGCAGATCGCGGGCCTTGAACCGCTTCACGGGATTGCCCGTTACCCGCGACCGCGTCCACCAGTCAGAACCGTCCACCGCCGCGGCCATGAACTCGTCGGTGACCCGAACCGAGTTGTTCGCATTTTGGAAAAACACGGAGGTGTAGGCCTCCCCGTCGATGGCCGAGTCGTAGCCAGCGTCGATCAGGGCATGCGCCTTTTTCTCTTCCTTGGCCTTGCACCAAATGAACTCGTCGATATCAGGATGATCCGCGTTCAGAATCACCATCTTCGCCGCCCGGCGGGTTTTGCCGCCGCTTTTGATCACGCCGGCGAAGGCGTCAAAGCCCTTCATGAAGCTCAGCGGGCCGCTGGCCTTGCCGCCACCGGACAGCCCACCGTTCTCTTCGCGCAGGTTCGAAAGGTTCGATCCGGTGCCGGAACCCCACTTGAAAAGCATCCCTTCGGTGCGGGCGAGTTCGAGAATCGATTCCAGCGAATCCTGGACGCTATTGATAAAGCACGCCGAGCATTGCGGCTTGCGAACGCCCGGGGTGACAGGCAGCGCCGCGGCTGTCGCTTGGTCGTAATACCAGCCGGAGCCGCGTTGGGATTTCACCCCCACGTTGAACCAAACCGGCGAGTTAAACGCCGCCTTCTGTTCCAGCATTAAGTGCGCCAGTTCGTCACGGAAGGCCTCGGCGTCGGCCGGAGAGGCGAGGTAGGAACCGGCAATGGCCCAATCCGAAATCGTATCGACGACGCGATGGACGAGTTGAGCGACGCTGTTTTCGCGCTCGGGAGAGCCCGGCTTTCCGTAAAAATACTTGCTCGCGACGATGTTGGTGGCGGTTTGGGACCAGCCAGAGGGCACTTCGACGTCGCTTTGCTCAAAAATAATGGCCCCGGAGCTGGAGCCAATCGTAGCGGTACGTTTCTCCCAACGCACTGCATCATAGGGAGTTAGGCCGGCCGAGAGGCGGGCCGTAAAGTACCGGGAAAAGGCGATGCCGGTTCGTTGCTCCGAAGGGAAGGCGCGCTGGCTGCGAGCCGGGTGGGCGGTTAAGTCGACAGAAAGATAACCCATACCGCGCCATAGTGCCCCAATCCATAGGGGTAGGTCAAGAACTATATCTACCTTTGGTGCATAGGTTTACGACGAAGACCTGAGGGCCGCTACTTTGTGCCCTCGAAAACTGGCGGCCTGTCCCAATCTTCTCGCGCCAGGGGAACAGCCAGGCGACACTTTTCGTAGCCCACCCTAATCCTTCAGCAATTCATGCGGCTCCGCTAATGCCTAATCACCGGCGCTTGGTTTGTCTATGGCGTTTTGAACGCAATGCTCGTATATTCCCGCGCCTTGCTCTACGCGGTTTCCTTCACGATGGCTTGGGCGGTGGTCACCCCGGCGATCCTTGGGTTGGCCGCCAGGTTTTCGCTCTTGGTCCATACGTGCGGAATGCTGGCCACCGCCAAGGTCACAAAGGTCGCCTGGGTTTTTTCGACCCTCCCGTACTTTCCCCCGCCACCCTACCAACAACCGCAGCGTTCTACGAACTCTGGACGCTGGCACACGTTGGACTACCGCGAGCGGCATGAAGACAGCCGATTGCGCGCAAGCCAACTCGAAGCGCGTTTGGCGATGGCGTAGTTGCAGGCGCTCACGATGCAACTGCATCCGCATTTCTTACTCAACACGCTCCCTTCGATCTCTGAGCTGGTCCATGACGACCCGCCGCGGCCAGAGAAGAGGATCGTCCGGCGCAGCGATTTCCTGGGCCGATACCTGGAGATCGAACAGATCGGTTTCGAGAAACGGCTGATGGTGGAATGGGTGAGCGACGACAAGGCGCTGCCTGCGCAGGTGCCGAACTTAATTCTGCCGCCGATCGTCGAGAACGCGCTGAAACACGGCATCGGACGGATCACCTCCCAGAGTATCCTGCGGATCGCGTGTCCCCGGCAATACGAGCGGTTAGTGATGAGCGTACGGGACAACAGGCCCGGCTTGAAGCACCAATCGGCCCCGGCGGACAGGGATGGAGTAGGACTCCGTAACACGCGCAGCCGCCTGGAACGGCACGACGACAACCATTTGATCGTAATGCAACCGGCCCCTGCCGCCGGTTGCAAAGTAATGGTTACGATTCCATTCCGGCCGATGCCGGAATGGCGAGATATGTAGGCAGGAGAGGACCACCAGGATTTCGAGTATTCGAAAGGTGATTGTGGACGATGAACGGTTGGCCCGGCTGAGAATCCGACACATGCTGGCCCAGCAGAGCGACGTGGCCGTGACAGGTAAATTTACCCAAGCGGAATCCGCCACGGAGCTCCTGGCGTAAAACGAGACCGACCTGCTATTTCTCGACGTCCAACTGCCCGTGATGGACGGGTTCGCTCTGCCCGAAACGCTTTCGCCGGAGCCGATCCCCGTCGTGATTTCCACAACCGCCTATGACGAGCACGCCGTGCGAGCGTTTGCAGTCCACGCTTTCGACTGTCTCCTGAAACCGTTTGACAACCAACGATTTGGCTAAACGCTCGACCGCGCACGGAAACATCTGGCCGCGCAAAGAGGCAACAGCGTCCTGCTCATGACGCTGCTCGACGAATTGCGCCAAGCCCGCCAGAAGCCGGTTCGATTCGCGATCAAGTCGCCCGGCCGCGTGTTCTTCGTTCGACTGAAGGAGATCGACTGCGTCGAAGCCGCCGACAACTGCGCGTTCCTGCGCGCCGGCCGCGAAACCCATCTCGTGCGGGAGACAATGATCTCGCTCGAAGGACGATGGGACGGCAAAAGTTTCCTCGCATCCTTCGATCGACGATTGTGAACGCGGACCGCCTCAAGGAGTTGCCGCCCCTGGGGCCTAGCGGACCCCAAGTGCCCGTAGGTTCACCGCGCCGATCGATGGAATATCCTCTGGCACCGCCGCCAAATCCCGCCAGATGCACGCCGCCGCGGCAATCTCCTTGATCGCCGGCCCAAACGTTTCAATCACACACCACCCCCGATAGTCGATCGCATGAAGCGCCCCGACCACCCCGACCCAGTCGATCGGCCCCGTGCACGGCGTGCCCCGGTCGTTCTCGCAAGTATGCACGTGGATGATCCGCGAGCCGAGCAACCGAATCGCCTCAGCCTGATTCTTCTCCTCTATATTGGCGTGAAAGGTGTCATACAACACCCCAATCGCCGGGTGCCCCACGGCATCAATCAACGCCGCCGCGTCCGCCGCCGTATTCAGAAAAAACGTCTCAAACCGATTCAGCGGCTCCACCGCCAACCGCACGCCATACTCGTCACACACGAGCCCCAACTCCTGCAACCCCTCAATCGCCCGCTGCCATTCGTCCGCCGTCCGCCGAAGCCCCGGCAACAAGCCCACCGCCGAACAGAACGGCCCGGCCACCATCGTGATGCCCGCTTCCGCCGCACCGCGAATCGCCGTTCGTAGAAACTCCAGAGAAGCCTCCCGCACGGCACGGTCCTCGGTGCCAATGCTCTGCTGCCCCGTCAGCGCCGTACAAATCAGCCCGGTCATCTCTTGCGCAGCTAGCTCTCGCCGAACCGCCGACGCCGGAAAGCCGGCAAAATCAAATACCCCCATCTCAAGGCCATCAAGCCCGAGCCCTTTCGAACGGGCGATCAACGGCAGATGGGCCTCAGTAAAGTTGGCCGTCCAGAGGAATGAGTTAACACCGATAGGCATGGTTAGAGGATCTCCTGGGCCGCGGGATTACCCGGGCCGAAGTGCTTCAAGATAACAAGCGGCTCGCCCGGACTCAAGTTCGTAATCCGAACTCCATTACCGGCCGCCTCGGCAGAAACGTAAAACTCGTCGTGGGTTCGGTCGCCGAAACGGATCAAGCCGGGCGCCTCGGCCGGGTGGTCGCCGAAGCGGCCGCAGCCCTGCACCACCAACGCGCCGTACGCCGCCCCGTCCACGGCGTCGTAACTTCCCCCCGGAGGCACGCTAAGCTCGGTCGCCGAAAACCAGGGCGAGCCGTAAACAATCCACTTTTCATACGTCCCGGCCGAGCGCGGTGCCCGATAGAAACGGCGCTTGAACGCCGGATCCGTATTCGCTTCCCAATCGATCCAGTCCAAAATATAGTCAATATCGTGCCGATGCTCGGGCGGCAAGTCTTTTACGAGCAGCTCCCACGGCAGGCTATATCCATTGCACTGCGCTTCAAACACGGCGCCGGCATCCGAAGCCCGCTGCGGCTCATACGTCACCATCGTCCCCGGCGCATGCAGCACCCCGGGGTCCACCTGCCAACCCGTGCCCGGCCGCAATTTATAAGCCTTCGACAGGTACAAAATCCCATTGTCCCCTTCGTCCCATCGGCTCAGACAGCGGCGGACATCGTCTCGCCCAACCCCCGGCTCGAGCCCCAGAAAGCTATACGGAAAGGCTCCCGGCGAAGCGTTGTATTGCGGCGGAAAGTAGTAGGCTTCCGGCTTGCCGCGCAGCCCGCGGGCACCCACCTGCGCGTCCGAAGGATGCAAATGCAGCGGAATCGGGCAGGCGTTGTCGAACAATTTGCCCAGTACCGGCCAATCGCCGATCACGTCCCGCAGCAGAGTCTTCTCGCCCCGCACATCGGCGTAAGACAAGCCTTCATCCGGCGGCGTAGTTGGCCCGTTATTCGCGTTAGTCGTCGAAGCCAGCCACCGCTCATCGATGCCGCCACGGTGCCCCCCGAGCGCATAAAGATCCGCGGGGTGTAATCGCAGCCGACCTCCGGGCACTAGAAAATCTCGCGGTACCCAGGTCGGCCAGAGCGGAAGAATCATTAGCGTGGATTATATCGGAAGTTACTGAGCCCGAATACGTCGTTATTCGGAATAAACAAACCGAATTTGCCTTGCGTCAGGTTCCGGCCCCCCGAAGAAAACGTATCCATCTCTATCCAGCGGCTGCCGTTATGCAAGGAGGTCCGGACGGCCCCAGGCGATACATCGATCTGGATCGTATAGCTCTCCTGCTTTTCGAGATCATGCGCGAAACGCAGCTCACTCGATTTCCCGTTCACGACATCCCGCCGAAACAGGTTCTTCTTATCCAGTTGGTACAACACGTGGTTTTTAGCGTCGGTATAGTCGGAACACCATTGCAGCCGCTTTCCTTTCAAAAGGGCCATATTAAACGTAAAGGTTCCGTTCACCGGGCTAATCCCGTACAGCACGAACCCACCGCCTTTATGAACGATCCAGCCTTCCTGCTGCACCCATTCTCCGGGCTGCTCCCATTCAAGCATCGTGCCGGCTTTCTTCGCCACCGCCGCCTTCGGCGCATCCTTCAGCGCAAGTTCGATCGTCTTCGTTTCGCCCGCCCCAAGTTGCACCGTCGCCGTCCCGTCCAGGAAGTTCGGCGCCTTGGCCATCACCACCCAACTGCCTTCTCCCAACGCCAGTTGCGCTCCGGTCGCTTGGCGCAGTTGGGTCTCGTCCGATTTCCGATAGAAGATCTGCGCACTGGCCGGCTTCACATTCACGCGCAAAGACGAAGATGCCGCCACCAGCACAACATCGGCTCCGTTCATCTCCACCGTCTCACCAGCACGGAACTGCCGCGGATTGCGCTTCGGTCCGAACTTCTCCCGACGAAGCTCAATCACATGCTCACCCGGCGCCACATTCGCTGTCACAAACGCCCCATCGGCACCCACCACCCCGAGTCCTTGCGAATCGAGAAAAACGGCAATTCCCGGCGCTGCGCCGCTAATCCGCAGCGTAGCCAGCTTCGGAATCGCCTTCAGCGTAAACTCCACCCGCGACTCCTGCCCCTTGACGATCACCACCGGCTTGGCCGCTTCAGCTGTGTAACCGTCTTTTGCCACCTGAACCATGTATTGCCCCACCGGCAAGCCCAGCAACCTCATCTGGCCACCCTTCGTCTTGCGCTTCAGTTCGGTTTTGTTTAAAACAATCGTGACATCGTCCAAGGTGCCCGTATTCACGACGATCGTCCCGAAATTCCCATCGGCCAGTTTCAGGTACGCCGTGAGCGTCGGCTGAGCGCCCACCGAAACAAGCAGCTTTCGCTCCACCGTACCGTCGTTCACCGACAGCTCCCGATCCCCCGGCGTGAGGTTGTTCAAATCGAGCCCGGCCGCGCCGGCGTCACCGGCAGGCGACCCATCCACCTGAACCTTCACGTTGGCCGAAGCATGAACCTTGGCCCCCTTACCCGCGTTCGTCACCAAAATCGCCAATACATTCTTCGCCACCACCGGCCCACTAATCACCGGAGCCTGCCCCAATTGCGACACAAATTCAAACGACGCTTCCGTCGTCGGATTGACGACCTTCACCGAATGCTTCCCCGGAGAAACCCGGTCCAGCACCAATTGGCCATCCTGCAAATCGCCCAGCGGATTACCGTCAAGGATCACCTTGCCCGCTCGCAAATCGGTAAACAACCGGACCGAAAGGCCCATCGGCGTCAGCGGTAAAGTCACCTGACCAGGCGTTCCTCCCACCACATCCACCGATGTCGAAACCGATTCGTATCCCGGCAGCACCGCCTGCACTTCGTAGGTGCCGGTCGGCAGTTCAAGATTGCAATCCGACGTGCACTTCACTTCGCCGTTGACCCGAACCGAAGCCCCCGACGGCTGCGTCTTGATCGCCACCGATGCGGATCCGGCAGGAATCTCTCTCTGCTGCGCAGCTTTTTTCTTGGCGTTCATCAGCCCGTAGAACCCTGCCGCACCAATCAACAATCCGACGACCCCTCCCACGGCCACCGCGCGCTTCCAGTTGAAGGGTCCAGGTGCGGGCTTCGGTGCCTGCGGCGGCACCATCTGCGGCGGCGGCGCATAACTCGCAGCCGACGGGCTCGGAAACACTTGTGTCGGCTGCGCCACCCGCGGAGTGAACTCCCCCCTCGGCGATTTCTCAGAAGCCTCGCGTTCGGCCGTGGTCTGTAACTCCATCAACCGCTGCCCGCATGCCACCATTTTCGTCCGAATATCGGCAATCGCCGCCTGCATCGTCGCATCGGAAGGGTAGGCTTGCGTCAGCTCCCCGAGCCTATAATAAATCGGCTTCAGCTCTTCGATGGACTTCGCGTCGCGAAGATAGGCGTCAAACCGCCGGAGCTCACTGAGGTGGTCGTCACGCTGGGCTGGGTTTTGGCTCACTCATGGCTCCTTGGGCGCGCTACTACACGCTGATTATAATCCACTAGTGCTCGGCGACCCGTTGGCGTTTCGCACTCGGGCATACGCCTTATGATACAAACGGCAGAGATGCATCGTCGTCAATTCCTCGCTTCTCTCGCGGCCGCCTCCGCCGCCACCGCCCAAAAGGCCGATCAGCCAAACATTCTCTGGGTCACCTGCGAAGATATGAGCCCGAATCTGGGCTGCTTTGGTGACAAGTACGCCGAATCGCCCCGCCTCGACGCCCTCGCCGCCAAAAGCCTTCGTTATACCTGCTGCTGGTCCAATGCCCCGGTCTGTGCCCCGGCCCGAACCACCATCATCTCCGGCATGTTCCCGCCCTCTCTCGGTGCCGAACATATGCGGTCGTTCACGAAGATGGGAGCCGGCCAGGCCATGTTTCCGCAGCTCTTGCAAGCCGCCGGCTACTACACTTCCAACAATTCGAAGGAGGACTATAACCTCGAACACACCGGCGCCGTCTGGAATGATTCCAGCGGCAAAGCGCACTGGCGCAAGCGGAAGCCCGGCCAGCCCTTCTTCTCAGTGTTCAATTTTGTCGTCACTCATGAGAGCCAAAACTGGCCCCGCGAAGCGCCCGTTAAACACGACCCCGCCGAACTCCGCATACCCGCCTACCACCCCGATACCCCCGAAGTCCGTCGCGACTGGGCCCAACTCTACGACAACATCAAAACCATGGATGGCATGGTCGGCAAAACCCTCGACGAGCTCAAAGCCGACGGCCTCGAAGAAAACACCATCGTTTTCTTCTACTCCGACCACGGCGCCGGCATGCCCCGCAGCAAGCGCTGGCCCTACAACTCCGGCCTCCGCGTCCCCCTCATCGTCCATTTCCCCGAAAAGTGGAAACACCTCGCCACCAGCGAATACAAGCCCGGCGCCGCCACCGATCGCCCCGTCAGCTTCGTCGACCTCGCCCCCACCGTCCTCTCGCTCGCTGGCTTGCCGAAACCTGCCTACCACCAGGGCTTCGCCTTCCTCGGCCAGGCCGCCCAGCCCCGCCAAGCTTTCGTCTACGGCTTCCGCGGTCGCATGGACGAACGCTACGACCTCGTCCGCTCCGTCACCGACGGTCGCTACGTCTATCTCCGCCAGTACATGCCCCACCGTATCTACGGCCAAAACCTCGAATACATGTTCAAGATGCCCACGACGCAGGTCTGGTCCAAACTGTTCAAAGAAGGCAAGCTCACCCCCGCCCAGCAGCAATTCTGGAAAACCAAGCCCTTCGAAGAGCTCTACGACCTCCGCTCCGATCCCGACGAGGTGAACAATCTCATCGGCAAACCCGCTTTTGAAAAAATCGCCGCCACCCTCCGCGCCGCTCTCCAAGCGCAGATGGCCCGCGTTCGAGACATCGGCTTTTTGCCCGAAAACGAAATCCACGAACGCGCCGCCGGCGCCGCTCCTTATGACGCCGCCGTCAAAATGACCAACCTCCCCGCCGTCCACAAAATGGCGGCTCTGGCCTCGTCTCCAGCCTCCGGCGACGAACTTGTCGACGGCCTGAAGGATCCCGATAGCGCCGTCCGATACTGGGCCGCCATCGGCTTCCGGATTCGAAAGAATTCTAAAGCCCTTCGCAGCGCCTTGGCCGACCCCGCCCCCGCCGTCCGCATCGTAGCTGCCGAAACCATCGGGCTCTACGGCGACGCCAAGGACCTGCCCACCGTCCTCGATGTCCTCATCGAACTCGCCAACCAGGAAAAACACGGCGTCTATGTCGCGATGCAGGCGCTGAACGCAATCGACTACCTCGACGCCAAAGCAGCCCCGCTGAAAGCGAAACTGGCAGCCCTCCCGAAGCAGAAAGCGGGAGTGCCCCAAAGGCTCAACGGCTACGTCGCCCGCCTGCTCCAAGCCGTTCCCGAGGATCTCCCGTAACCGATGAAAATCGCCTTCGACGCGACCCCGCTCACCGTACCGACGGGCGGGGTCACGCGCTATGTCGTCGAACTCCGGCGGGCTCTGGAATCTACCTTCCCTCAGGATCGCTATCACTTCCTCAGCGACCAACTCGTCGCCCGCCGCCCCGATTGGCCCGACCACTGGACCACCCCCCCCCCCGCCCCCTCCCCCCCCAAAGGTGGCTCCCCCGGCTCCCCCCCCCCCCCCCCCCCCCACCCCTCCCCGCCTTTCTCCC
>Ga0114966_10000024_pt1 | contig 124436 bp, 121 predicted proteins | sample M_130207_XF_Meta_FD_87029 | JGI IMG/M metagenome (GOLD analysis project Ga0114966, IMG submission 87029) | Freshwater microbial communities from Lake Montjoie, Canada to study carbon cycling - M_130207_XF_MetaG | ecosystem: Environmental > Aquatic > Freshwater > Lake | place: Lake Montjoie...
AACGCTGGTCAATGATGAACTGGTGACACCGGATCCCAAGGCCGTGGCGGACAAGACCGACGTGCCATCGATTTCGTAGGAAGTACCCGAGGCGAGATTGAGGGCACTGAGTGTGCCCACGCTGGTCAATGACGAACTGGTGACCCCCGATCCCAAGGCCGTGGCGGACAAGACCGACAAGCCATTGATTTCGTAGGAAGCACCCGAGGCGAGATTGAGGGCACTGAGTGTGCCCACGCTGGTCAATGACGAGCTGGTGACCCCCGATCCCAAGGCCGTGGCGGACAAGACCGACGTGCCATTGATAAAATAATTAGAGTCGAGGCTTGAGGTTCCAGTTCCAATATTGTGCGCGAGAGAAAAAAGAGATCCTGTGAAAGTCCCAGTGTCACCATTGATCCCGCTTGAAAATGTGAGTCCATGACTAAAGAGAGGTGTTTGTACAACGGTTTGGGTAGAAATGGGATTGAGTTGGAGATAAACCGTGCTTGTTCCTGGGACGGGGTCATTCTTGTTCTCAATGACATTTGTCACATTCGTTACTTTGGTGATATTATTATTGATCACAGTGGAGCATGAAAACGAGTATTGGTAAAGGATGTCTTGTAAATTAATAATCCCACCCGCGGTTTTTTGAAGCGAGGACATATAGAGGTCGATTCCATCACTTGTGTAAAGAATCAAGCTTGCCGAGTCTCTGCTGAACCAAGTAACACTGCCTTGATATTGGGCTTTGTAAAATGAGAGAACAGCAGAAGAACAGGAATAAACTCCTTGGGCAAATATTGGGTTTCCATTGTTGAGTTTAGGAATAATGATTCCTATTAACATAAGAAGGGAATCTGTAGATGATGCGACGACATCAAGAACAGTAATACATACACAGGAAGATTTTGTGGAAATGGATCCTTGAGCAGACGTGAAATATGCGTTTTGTGTATACGGAGGACTCTTGTAGGTGGAGTATTTGGTGATATGATAAGGATTAGGGGTTTTAATAGTAGAAATTCTTACAACGTCAATCGACATTACTCTCTCTACTCTAACTTGATAAAATAAAAATTTAAATTGTTTCATCCAACAACATTCATCATTTATCTCTCACCTGTCAACGTGCTTCTTTGGAAACTGGCGTGCTTTAAACAGTTTAAAGGCATTGCTCTCCGCGTAGAGGAGGGCTTGTATCATAGAAGAAAACTTTTGTTTTCAAGATTTGAAAATCCAAAATAGAAAGTGTTTGGATTTTTATTTTTTTCAAAAACAAAAAATAGAAAAATTCTCAGAGACTTTTTTTTTTTCGTAGTCTCTCCAAAAAAAAAACATGTTTTTACATGACGAGATACCGTCCCACCCGGTAGTACCGGGTGGCGGTAAGGCATGAGAAGAAGACAAAAAGAGATAGGCGTTGTAGGGAGCCGTGATGTCATGACTCCCAAAAAACAGAAAATAGAAAGTGTTTGGATTTTTATTTTTTTTCAAAAACAAAAAAATAGAAAAATTCTCAGAGACTTTTTTTTTTCGTAGTCTCTCCAAAAAAAAACCTGTTTTTACATGACGAGATACCGTCCACCCAGTAGTACCGGGTGGGACGGTAAGGCGTGAGAAGAAGACAAGAAGAGATAGGAGTAGTTTGTTGGGAGTGGGGAGATGATGGCTTTCGCAAGACCATTTGAAAAGACAAAAATAAAATCTTGTTCGAGAGATAGAGCTTTACTTACTAATTCATGCTACCCTTACCTACTTATTATTATACACGAGCGGATCTAATTGAATTTACGACACGCTCACCGTTGACCACCGCCCAAATCACTGAGGACACGGCTTCAATTGGAATTGAAAAGTATATCTTGTACAGCGATGCTGCACTCACGACTCCTGTGGGACAGGTATTGTATAACGCGACCGTATACAATCTGAATACACCTACAAAGACGGTGACGTACAATCCCTACGTCGTAACCCTGTTTTTTAATGATGGTAAAAATGTCAGCGCCAGCGGTGCACATAACGATACTTCTATTTTCTTTCCCACGGGCATTACTCAAAAAGCCACGGTGACCAACAGCAACGGATTTGGATGTTGCTGTTCTTTGCAATACGTCAAGATTCTGGCTCTTGACCAAGAAAAAAGACAAGTCACTCTGATCCAGCATCTATAAATGGCTGACCTTTGGGACGCTTAATGCCAAAAAAAAAAACTCTCGAGTTGTTTTTGTTTTTGCAAAAGAGGGATTAATATTGCTTATGGAATAGAAAGAGAAATAGAAATAGAAAATGTCTTCTCTGTATTGTCAATTACAGCAACAAGGCGTTTTGGTGTGGACTGGTGTCCAGCGTGGTGGATACACCAATCTTACCGGCGATGTGGTCGTGGTAGGTCCAGAAACTTCTTGTGATCCATGCCCTTCCTTGTTTACTTCTGAATTTATCACTCCCGTGTTCATCACGCTCTGCTGGGACCCGATCGCCAACAATGGGACCATGACAGTGACTATTGTCGAATTTTATAACGAGGTGTGGAACCTGCGTTTTGGTGTAGGCCAGGTCTTGGTGAACAACGCGACATGGAATGAACAGAGCGGTAGCACTGGAATTCTACAATACAACCCGGTGTGTCGCACCGCGATCCTCGATCGGAATAGGAATGGATCTTCTTCCTATCAGATCGGTTCGCACCAACTCCAGCCGACGACATTGACGATCCGGAATCGTATCATTGGATGTTCATCCGTCGGACGCTGAATCCAAAAGTTCTTTCATGTACAATTCCCCGATACAATCCTTCAAGTGATGATCTAATTTATGCTCGGGAAGATATTGGGGAGGGATGATACAATTCCATTCAAAATTTTTGTTGATTTCCAGGAAACGGAATCCAGAAACAAGACATTGTTTCTGTAATTCTTCGTTGAACAAGAAATAATAATAGATACGCGTCTTGCAAGGGAAGACCTTGGTGCATGTCCCCTCGGTCGAGACTTTTTCCTTCTCACCAAGATGAGAATTGATATAATCAATATGACTCTCAATATTGATGATTTTTACGAGGTCATCATCATCGACGATATGGGGCATCGGGATCTCACAGACAAGGATGCGTCGTGAAGGATGAGCCTTGGCAACGGTGGTCAAGAACCGAATATAAGAATGGACAATGTTGTGGATATAAGAAGGATAATCGACGACCGCGTCCTGATTGTATTTGTAATGGAGTGTAAAATCCATATCCACCTTTCCAAAGAAAAAGAGGAGAGACGCTTCTTCTTCTTCTTCTTGAGGTAATTGTTGAATGGCGTCCAGGATCTTTTGATGCGTGTGAGAGGCGGAATGTTGATTGTTTAGACCCTTGGCAGAAGCAGCTGCAAAGGTAAATACCTTCCTGGCATGACCCTGAAAACATCTGGAATGGGAGTCTCCAAAGACATACAATGGCTTCATTTCTCTTCTATGGATGGTCGAGATATATATTTTTCTTTTTTTTTTTTTATTTAGCTGATGGCCTCGGTCTGGGATTCGTCTTCTAATTGTCTCCTGGACTTGACAAAAATCTTGATGTCCCCCATGATCCCTACCTTGGAGGTAAGCAACAAGGGCATATTCTTGACACAATGGATATTGAGATTCTGAGCGAGCCCAGCGACTTTGAGGATACGAGAGAGCTGTTCGGTATCATAATCTTCGGAGAAATCATTCTCCGAGACCTCGGAATTCATGCGCTGTGCTTCGGTATCTCCAAGAATTACCTGTCGGCTATAAACACTGCCCACATTACACAAGAATCCAATGGTATACTTTTTGGCCGCGATACAGATCGTATTGGACATGTTGAACATGTCTTTACACATCTTGCTAAATTCATTCGACGAAACAAGAATCGAGTGTTCGTATTTGTCTGGTAGCGCAATCTCCAGATTCTGGATATTCTGAATCTTGACATAACTGATGGTCAGTCGGGAGAAATCCTTGGGCACAATCTGGATTCCCAGATCAAGACTCTGTTTTTCCTCGATGAACAGAATAAGCTGATCTCGCTTCTTGATGGATTTGAGCATCTTATAGAAATAATTCATATTGAGACCGATGTTCAGCACTTGTCCTTCAATCGATTCGGCAAAATAATACAGATTGAAATTCTCCGCACCCAATTGAAGATCCACCAGCGTACGCCGATTGCTATCCATCATTCTCATCGAAATTCCCTTGGGCGTGATCTCAAAACACGCCGTCTTGATGATATTATGTAATAACTCGGTCAACGTCTTGAAGATATAAGCATCCGTGGTCTTGCATTTAAAAAGATACGAAGTGTTGCTATTGTCCATGAGAAAAAAAATTTTTTTTTTCTTCAAATTCGTGTGCTTAAATAGGAAAAATATTTTTTTTATATTTTTTTTTTTTTTTTTTGCAAAAAAAGATACAAGAACATCTTTCCCTCAAAAAAAAAGTAGTTATAATATAGTAGACGAGACGTTATTCAAGATCAAAAAGTTAGTATGTCCTCGATTCCCCAGCCGATTACCGCCAATTATATATTTCAGACGCTGGGTACTCTTTTTTCATCCGATAAGAAACAGGTTCAAACAATTCATCCCACAAGCCCATGTATTCTTTCTTCCCGAAATACAACGTACCTGGAGCTGGAACAAAACAGTTTCAAATACCAATTCATTTACAAATATGATATTGATGATTTTATCAAGGGTAAAACCAGTCCTGAAATAGCAGGCAACGTAATTATCTTGTCTCATGACCAGATCCGTCTAAATTATGAGATCCCTCTTGTCCCTTCGCTTACGATCAACGGGATTCTGCTTAATCCCGAATTAAGCAGTCACACTCCCCAGCAAGCCTGTACACCGCCGTTGTCCGGTATCACGGCGGGAGAGTACGTGTTTAAAATCCAGCAGGCGCTTCCTACTATACTTTCCGAGTGTCCCGTGGATGTGACTGGGATTGCTGACTTTCACCCCGTATATTACATTGGCGAATACACCTTTACGACGATATGTGGAGAATCGACAACAAAAACTTCGACCACTGGAGTGATGCGGTATAAAGAATGCTCTCCAGGATGTCCTATCAAGGTCCTGCTCTGGGGGACAGGACTCATTGAGGTTCCCTTGACCTAACAAGAACATAACATCGTCCTCGGTTGGTTGAAAAAAAAAAAATTTATGATGGCAGATAAAGACTCATCTGGACTTGTTTCTGGAGGAAGCCACACGCTTCATAAAAAGGGGCATTCTCGGGTGTGCAATCCAGTATAATCTTGTAACATTTGGTTTCTTGTGCGATATCGATGGCTTTTTGCAAGAGTTTTTTTCCGAGCCCGCGTCGCTGGCATTCGGGATGTACAATGACGTCTTCGACGTGAAGAACCTTGGAACCGTCATGAATGGTCTTGTTTTCGATAAGGAGAGTAATAGTGGCAATGATCCTACCGGTGTCCTCCAGAACCCATACCTGATGATGATCCGAGAGAGTGTGAACAAAACGTGAAAAATCTTCCCTGGATTGCGATTCTTTCTTTTGGGTTAGGATAGAGAGAAGAGCGTGATAATGTTTGTCATAATCAGAAATCTCAAGAATTCTCATCATAAGAATTTCAAATTTTTTTTTTTGTACAATGAGAATGAAAAAAAAAAAAATTTTTTTTTTCCATTGTATTTATTAAAATAAGCAAAGCAGCATCATAAATATGGAAAACTCGCAACATTATCCTTCTTCTTTAAAATTTCCAGCGACCGGCTCTTCACAACAAAAGACGGATGTTGCCCAGTACATGAACAACAACTATCTTTTTGACCAAAAGTTCAGGAACCAGGTGTCTGGTGTAACTGATTTCAAAGTAAATACGCCTATCGGTAGCAGCGCGTATGGTGCCCCTTCTTCTTTTGAGCACTACTCGACCCGGGCCGAGGAACCCGAGGAAGAGGAGGAGGAGGAGGAGGAAAACAAGGAAGAGGAGGAGGTGGAAGAAGGAGTCGTGGACCCTGTCTTTGCCAGCGCGACGCCTCTTGGCTCGGCACAATGGGAGAATTTCCCTGAAGTGCTCTCTGGTATGCAATTCGCTCCCATGAGCGGTGGTGCGTTTGGTGGTGGAGGTGGATTTGGCGGTAGATTTGGCGGTGGATTTGGTGGTGGATTTGGCGGTATGATGAATGCTCTTGGAGGTCCCATCGGAGGCGCCCCCGTCATGGGAAACCCTCGTGTCCCAGGTACTTTTAATCCTTTCCAAACTCAGTTCAACAAGAAAGATCTTCCCGAGTTTCTTCAGAGCATGATGGACGACACTCCCGAGTACCTTCGTTGAGCACTCTCGACCTTTCCCTCCCCCCCCGCTTGTTTTTTTATATTTAAAAAAAAACTGAAGGCGGAATATTCTTTTTCCACTCATTCCAAACATGACAATATAAGTACAGTCAGTCAGGAATCTTATTTTTTTTTTTCCAAACAAATTTTTACAGAAGAGACACATATGACCACAACGATGACCACAACCACAACCACGACGAACACTTTTACACTACCGGAGAGATCCAAGGAGTTTTCTGCCACTTTGTTCCATGATTTGCAGAATCTGGATCCTCGTATGGAGATTGTCGGTATTGAAGCCCCCACGGGTGTGGGAAAGACCACTCTTTTGGTGAACATGTTTCGCGAAAGATCGAGGACGCTGATGATCATGCCGACGCAATTTGCATGCCAACAGTGGTTGGCCCAGAAGAAGCCTACGGACAAGATGATGATTATGAATGCCTCCAAGGCCGTGGATTATTTCATTAGACATCAGGGTCTGCATTATCTTCGAACCATCATTCTGGATGAGGCTCATGTGGATTCTCGGGAATACTATGCCATTCGCAAGATCATGCGGATGGCCAAGAGAAGTCATCATCACAAATATTATTTTGTGAGCGCCACGTTGCCCATTGCCTACTTACAACAATCGTTTCCCGAGCTTCATGTGCTGTCCTATCAGGATTACCGTCCATACAAGATCAACATCCATTACGAGGCACCGAATCCCTGCACGGGCTTCCATGTGGATCGGCGAGGAATGATTGATGTGGCAATGAAGCGATTGACGACTCTCGACCCTTCCGTCCAACGCGTTCTGATCTTTGCCCCGACCCATGAGGAATGTGACGACATGGAACGCCGGATTGAATCGATCAGAAAAAAACAACCGGAAGTACTGTCACCAACCTCAGTCATGGGCACATGTCCTATTCTTGTGCTTCACGGGGGATTGGAACCCGAGGAGAAGGAAGAGATAAAGCAACGGCTACGTGTCTTACCATCATATATCGCGATTGCTACGAATATCGCGGAATCCAGCATTACGATTCCTGATCTGGATGTAGTGATCGATTCTGGTCTGGAATGTCGGGTACAGAATTCCAACTACACGGTGATCCAGCGTGCATCCAAGATGTCGTTGATCCAACGCGCGGGACGGACGGGGAGGACCAAGGATGGAACGGTGTATCGGCTCATGCCAGAAGAGATATTCAATGGATTGAACGAATTCAGTACAGAGGCTCATGATATGGATCCTATTGCACTTCGATGTCTTTTGCACGGATCGGATGCGGTCCGAATGTTTGGACCAAACATGTGTAGCAATCTCTTGTTCCTGAATTCTTTGAATATTGACACCCACACATCCAAAGACAAGCTCGTGTTTCTCGAGGCTTGTGGATTGCGAACCATCGCGGGCTCGCTTCTCTGGAATCTGACGCGTCTGTCCCACAAGATGTCTCGACAGGAAACGATGTGGATTGCGTTGCTTATTCTTGTGATTGAGCAGTATGACAAGAAGCCTGTGAATTGGGTCTATTATCCACATTCGCGCGACAAGTCGGGTCGAATGGCACGAATGGATCCGGCCATCCAACGTCTTCAACGATTTTCCGAGGATGTGCGTTACGAGGGAGATATGCTGGTGACGATTGCCCGATTTCTTCTTTCGATTCTATGTCATGGCAAGGCATGGAGAGATGCCGCAAGCAGTATCTCTCTGAATCAGAAAAATATCCGAGAATTCATCTCGGATTGGAAGAGAGTGTTTCGTCATCTCCGTCCGCTGTTTCCCGCGTATGCCAAATCGGACCTGGGACCGGTGGAAATCCTCTTATCGACACTGGGCATCGAAAAGAAAATACCACCGACCCCGCTACCCCAGAAAAAGCAAGATCTGCAACCGCAACAAAAGATTGCTGTAAAGGTAGATGCGGTCGATCTGGACAGATCGATGATTCATTGGGGTCGTCAGTTTCTCGTTGGACAGCCGATCCTTTACGGTCCCAAGCTGATGCATAGGTTCTACACGGCTCCCATGGAGTATGAGTGGCCAGAGAACAAGGTCACTGAATGGGGGGATGAGTATGAGAATGGGGGTGTTGACGAGGATTACTTTTTTTCCGAGTCGCGTTATTTCGATTGCGTGTATCACAACCAAACGTGGTCTCTACATTACGGTGTGGATCGATCTCCGGGTTTTGATTCCAGGATAAGACATCGTCCTCCCAAGGCCATTCATCCCATCCGTCTGCGTGGGACATCGTACGGTTCGCTCCTGCTGTGGACAAATGTCCCTGAAGATCGGGACGCATTTCATCACCATATTATTTATGGAATCGTGAGATGGCAGAAGCATCAGACGGTCAAGGCCTCTGTCCGCGTCGAGAAGAAGGCGGTGCTGGAAGAGATTCGTGATTTTGTTGCGCTGATGCCACCCTCGGACAACGAGGAGATTGATCCGGAATGTCGATTCTCGGGTGGATGGTTGTGGAAACAGGCCGAGGAAGATTTCAGGACACGTGTAAACAGTTTTCAGCATTAGGACATGATGTAATAACAGTAGGGCTTTGTAAACCCGTTGAACTCGGTGGCACTGGCCGTAGAATAGGCGCCTATATTACGAATCAGAATCGATTCTCCGATGGCGAGGGAGGGTAGTTGACATTCTTTAGAGATAATATCCAAGGAATCACAGGTAGGACCAAAGACGATGCTCTGAAAGGTTTTTTCATTTCGTTCATTAAAAGGAAGGAGTTCTAATTGTGCGTAATCAAAAAGAATCCCGGAAAAGCTTCCATAGATACCATCACTGATGTAATAAATATTGGTGAGTTCACCGGTTTGTTTGTCGGTGATTTCTTTCTTGTTGATGATCGAGACGACGAGCGTGTGCGAGCTGGAGACAAAGTATCGTCCGGGTTCGGCGATAAGACGGATATTTGGATCGGGGAAAAACTCGTCGATGGCGGTGTTGATCACATCACAGATGGTTTCGAATTGAATGTCTCCGACGTCTATCCCGGGAAAACCACCCCCGATGTCCACGGTGTTCATGGGTTTTTGTACATCGTCTGCGGAGATTTGAAACACCTTGGAACAAATCTCGAGTGCAGAATGATAGACCTGTGCATCACGACATCCGCTTCCGACGTGGAAAGAAACCCCACAGACATCGATGTCCAGTTGTCGAGCCAACGTGAGGATGGGAAGGACCTCTTCCAACTCGACGCCGAATTTGCTGTTAAATTTGCACATGGATTTGGAATCATCGACTTTGAGACGTAAAAGCAGTCTCGCGTTGGGATGATAGAGTTTGATCTTGTAAAGCTCGTGGGAGCTATCAAAAGTGAGAAGATCAATGTCGTTGGCTCGGGCGTACTTGATCTGAGTAATCATCTTGCAGGGGTTGGCAAAGATGATCCGATCGGGATCGACTCCGATGCTGATGACTCGAGAGATTTCATTCTTACTGGCACAATCAAAAGAACATCCAAGCTTGTGAAGAAGATCGAGGACGATGGTAGAGGGATTGCATTTAATGGCATAAAAAGGCGTGATGCGCGGTAGCATTTTCTTCCATTTGTTGTATTGTCGAATAATATCCCCTACATCGACAATCATGAAAGAATCGTCTCCCTGGTTTTTTTCCAGATACTTGTTGACGATATCATAGAGATCGAGTTTCGAATCCATCATCTCGACATCGTTGTCGTTCATAAAGGAAGAAATCTCGATAATGAATTCTTCGGGGACGTTATCCATGATGATTTGCATCAAGACAGTCCTATTGTTTAGATGCCCATATAAGGCTCATTGTTTTTTTTTCTTTTCTGGAAAAAAAAGGAAATGGATCTGAAAAATTATTTGTTGCACTTTCTGAATCTAAACCAAAAGCAAACCGATTGTATCTTGGACGTATTGAGGCGTTCACGTCCTATGAAACCAAGTGAAAAGAAGAAATTGGTCTTGTCGGTAATCAAGGGGGAACATCGTATCAAGGACTTGGACATGAACTTGAAAGAGATGTTTTCCCGGGTGGAAAAATATCCCGAGGTTCTCCTCGACATGATGAATGGGGGTATTTTTCAGCCTCCATTGACAATTGCAGAAATTATTCCATGGATAGAAGAAGAACCTCGTCAACACGTTCGTGAGTATACTTGGTTTATGTTTTTCGCTCGACAATGGCAATCTCTACAAATCCATCGGATGACTATGCCCATGCTCTTGTCTTTGTTTTCTCCTTTCCTGAATTTTACTCTCCAATTTCGGGAAGATATAATGCTTTGTTTTATTAGTGAGATGTCGAATTTTGTGCACCTGGAATTTCCGGACATGCTCTTTTTTCTATCGGCATTGCTTCCTCGAGACTCGAGGAAGCGCTACACAGCGATATGGATCCTTTTTATTGAATGGATTCGTCGAGGTAGAGTACCCTTCTCCGATTTGCTTCGTGTGGCATCGGAAGCCGATCTGGATCACGATGATCGATCCCAGCTTTTATATCAGATGATCAATGAATATCTGGATACGATTTCCAACACACGGGCGATGAATCCGGGCGCCGTCGACAATCCCGTACCGGATTATGCAGCAATCGAGCCTTATCTGACACCTCAGTATTTGTTGCCCGACCCACTTGCACAATTAACAAGTAAATTAACACGAAGAGTCTTGTTTCCAATGGAAGAAGGATGATAACAAGACATCTCCCCACAACGAAGAATGGCCCTTTAACCTATTTAAAGCGCGCCAGCTCCTTACAACGCCTATCTCGTTTTGCTTTTTTTCCTGCCTTACCACCACCCTTAGGACCGTAACACAGGCGATATTTCATGGAAATTGAAAAATATTGTTTTTTTTTGAACAACGAACTTGAAAAAAAAAACCTTTTCAGAATTTTTTTATTTTTTTTCAAAAATCTCCATGACTTTCTTTTTTTTATTTTTCAAAATCATCAAAACAAGCCAGCTCCCTGCAACGCCCATCTTGTTAGGACGCGGGTAAAGCGTTTATTCCACGGTGACCACCTTGGCGAGATTGCGTGGAAAATCGGGATTGATCCCTGAATCGATGGAGAGAACATAGGCGATGATCTGAAGGGCTACCGTAGCAAAGAGATAGGCAAAGGGATGCTTGGGAATCGAGAGATGAAGAAAGCCACGGTCGGCGTCAACGGTGGAGGCAATATCGTCATTGGTGAGAAGAAGGATGGTCGACCCGCGAGCCCGTACTTCTTGAATGCTGTTCATGACTTTCTTGACGTTTTCGGGGTCGTGATCACTGAGGACAAAGACCACAAGGTTATCGGTATCGAGGAGAGCAAAAGGACCGTGCTTGAGTGCGGAAGAGGAGTAGGCTTCGGCCCAGCGATAGGCGATTTCTTTGATTTTGAGCGCACCTTCTTTGGCGATGTAAAAATCAACGTGTCTTCCGAGAAGAAACATCTTCTCAAAGGAACGGATCGCAGGAAGGAGTTGTTCTCGACATGTTTTCATGGTCTCTGGAATAAAGATTTTCATTCGATCATCAATCTCATGCATGGGAGTCCAAAGCTCTGCACCGATCCCGCTACAAGCGGAACAGGAGGGAGAGCTCTGAATGAACCAGAAGAGAACGAGAAGCCCGGTAAGGATCTGTGCTGTGAAGGCCTTGGTAGAAGCCACACCTCTTTCTTTGCCCACGTTGGTGTAAGCACCGGCATCGGTGAGTGAAGAAAGCACAGAGTCCACCACGTTGATAATACCAAGGGTCATGGGAACGTTATCACTCTGGTTCTGTATCTCAGCATGAAGCTTGAGTAGATCACGTGTCTCACCACTCTGAGACAAGAAAATGAGACATGTATAAGCGTCCATTGACCGGGGGAGATAGGAGATGTCAAAATCAGAGGCGTCGTGGCAATGGACGGCATCAAAGCATCCATATAAAATAAAGAAATATTGGAGGACGAGAGCGGCATGATAACTGGTACCACATCCCAGGAAATGCACGGTACGACAACGTGTGAGACGTTCTCGTACGCTATCGAGGCCTCCCAACTTGACCAATCCGTCTTTGTCCCGTATCCGGGAGCCATTTTTAGAGACACGCGTAAAGAGGAACGCCTGATCGTAGATTTCCTTCTCGGTGAAATATTGAAAGCCGCTACTCAAAAGATCTTCTTCTTCCGGCCCCTTTTTTATGACTTGAGATCTTGAAGAGGAGATGAATTCACGGATCAGCGTCTTGTTGCTAAAACGACAGACGACCAATTCGTCAGTCTGCAGACGGACATAGCGGGTGATGAAGGAGGGAAAGGCCTGTTTCTCACTGGTGATAATGAGCGTATTCTGCTCTTGATCGGTGCCGATGATAAGGGGACTGCCCTTGCGAATACAAAAAAGGGTCTCGGACAGATGAAGATTTTGGACGACAATTCCGTAGGTGCCTTCTATCCTTTCGACCGCACGAAGAATGGCCGATCGGATACGTTCCTCATGAGGCCCCATCGGAGATTCCGTGTATTCCTTGACGATGATATTGAGTAAAACCTCGGAATCGGTCTCGCTCTTCATCATGATCCCGTCTTTTTCCAGCTCGTCGCGGAGTTCCTTGAAATTCTCAATGATACCGTTGTGTACGAGCGTGAACTCTTCAAGAATCGAATCCAGATGAGGATGGGCGTTGGCAACGGTAACTCCGCCGTGCGTGGCCCAGCGTGTATGACCCAGAAGATTGCGATGAGATCCCTTTGAAAAAAATTCACAGGCGGTCGTGCCGACCTTCTTGTCAATGATAAATTGATGATGGACTTCATCGAGGATACTGATCCCGATGGAGTCGTAACCACGATTTTGCAACTCGCGGAGGCAGGACAACAGGACATTAAAATTTTGTACCTCGGCGTGTTTAAATAAGATACCAACGATACCACACATGATTGCTCTATATTACGTGAGTGAAAAATATTTCTTTTTTTTTTCCTCATTAAAACATGATCATTACCGCCATCAAGAGGTTTTGGTCGTCCAACGGCTGGTCGATCATCCTTTTCGGGAGCCTCCTCGTCCTGTTCATCCTCTGGTTTATGCAGCGAAAATCATCATCAGGCTCTTCTACTACTTCTCTGGAGCAGATCTTCCGGACTATTTTCCATCCCGAGGCGGTATCGGAGACCGTCTTGGCGTCGGATACGTCTCGTTTGACGTCGTCGTCCAAGCCATCATCCTCAATGCCATCCCCAACAAGTGCGAGTCTCTCACCCACGAGTCGTGGAGAAAAGCGATGCAAAGAGTTTTTAGAGTTTCTTTTCAAGAAACCTTTTGAAAAGGCGAGGCCTCCTTTTCTGATCAATCCGGTAACCAATCAGCCACTGGAGTTGGATTGCTATAGCGACGAGCTGAAACTTGCCGTGGAATACAATGGAAAGCAACATTACGAGTATAATAAGATGATGCACCAGAATTCACGACATTCTTTTCAGAATCAGCAGTATCGGGATCACATGAAGAAGGAAATGTGTGATCGAAACGGTGTGCGTCTGATCATTGTGCCTTATAGCGTGGCTCAGGACAAAATCCCGGAATATCTATATATGGAGCTCAAAAAACTCGGTTATATACATTCGGCTTTAGTGGGTTCTGATTAATAAGAGCAAGTGCAGGCATAGGCACATGAGCATCCAGGGTTGTAAGAAGGAGTCACGAGAGCGGGGACAATGGTTCCATTAGGAAGCCATGTGGTACCGGTCGGGGCAAGCGCTGGGTTGAAGTAGGGAAAGCATGGAATGGCATATCTACCAGCAGGGGGATTAGGAAGTACTTGGCATTCATAGCAAGAATTGTAATGATTATTACAATTGCACATTGTTGATTCTATTCTATTTATTGTCAACTTTTAATTTTTTTGCAAGGAATTTCAAAGGCCAAAAGAGAGAAGAAGAAAAAATATTTTTTCTTCTTTTTTGTTAGAGAGTAAGGGAAAGCATATATGACACTGCCACTTTCCGATTTTCTAAACACGGTTCGTGAATGGTTGTGTCTGTATTCGGAGGCTTCTTCCTCATCATCGCTGGTGGAACAAGCCGTAAATTACACACGAACACTCTCGGAGTCCTCCGCCTTTGATTTTATTCAACGGCTCGAGTCTGTCGATGATCACATTCTTCCCTCGCTGACGCTTTCCAAGGCTTTTTGGCGATCTGAGGCTGTCTTGGCATGTTCCCACACTCTTGCGATACGATCCGAAGTTTCGGACAGAGTATTCCTTGATTGTTTGGATCGTATACTGACCATGGAAAAGCGTCTTCCTTTGAATACGCCTGTGGATCCTGTGGATTCAGAAGACGATCTTCTTTTACAAGAAAACATTGTGGAAAGGATCAACAAGAAAGTGTATCCATGGTCATGGATAATTGCGGAGAAATTATGGAAACATTTTCCTTCCCCTTTTCCTCTCGCTGTCCGATCACAGGTAGCACAATGGCTGAAAGATCATCCGTTGTTACCGGATTCCATCAAACAGTCAGAGATGGTCCCTCATGAATCCCAAGATTTTGATCACGACCCTGAGAATGTTCATCGGACGAGTCTCGTTCTTCAGCTACGTCGCAATCTCATTACCCTTCGGAATGAATATTATGCGGGACTCGGAAGCCCTCTTCATCGACAGGCCTTGATGTTGGAATGGCGGATCGAGGATGATGATATCTTGCGATGTGTATATACGGATACCACGTTATTCTATCTGGACCCGGAAAAGACCGCGTTCCCGTTGATGCTCAGTGACGCCTGGAAGTTTATCCTTGTGGCGGTACATGCCTCGTCCATCGATCCCGTTCATTTTGTGGACAGGCTTCAAGAGGAATGTTACGATAATTTTGCCGAGGTGTGTTTCATGGGGCGTTTGTCCAGGCTTGTCAACAGTCTTTCTGGTCTTCATCCGCATATCCAACTTCGGATCGATCTACAAGATGCCATGCGATATCGATGGCGTCGATTCCTTCAGGAATATACACAACGGCTTCCCGAGGAGACGTGTGAAATGATCTTCTTGGGAATGATCTCTTCCAATACCACGATTACAAAGGAAAGAAAAGCATGGATACAAGTCCTTCGTTATCTGATTCCTGAATTTCTCTGGATTCTTCGCACCGAGGAGCACGGATCCAACAACGAAGAAGAAGACACGGATATGCTGTGGAGGATTCTCCGACAAGAGGATCCTACTCTTGATCGATTGGATTTCGACCTTCTATAGATTCTCCTTCGAGTAGAAACAAATGATTATGTTCAAGAATAAAATGATACAAACGGGCCAACGAGAGGGTCTTGATCTCCATCGTGTTCCCGGGTAGATCGAGGGTGAGACGCAACTCTGGATGCATGACCCATTCCAGACGTGTCTTGATATTATCTTTCATGTGTCCATTTTTCAAAACGGAAGAAAAGGAAGGGATGGTGGTAGTAGAGGTCTTGATCTGTTGAAGAAGATTCCATTGATAGGGAATGAACCCAGAAGTAAGGCGTATATTGACCTTGTGCTCCAAACGGAAATCAAATGTTTTAAGATAGAAACGTATCCGGGATTTTTGTCCATGGTGATCTTTAGTGGCTAAATGTTTGAATGTGATGATGGTATATATATGACAACGGGTTTTGTGCAAGAAATCGAGCCATCCCATTAGCTCATTGCCATTCTGTAATTTTTTCTTGAGGACATAACGTGACGTCTCCATCTTTGATGTGACAAAAACGAAAAAATATTTTATATATTTTTTCGGTGTACGATTTGGAATGGTGTAAAAAGGTGTGTAAAAAAAATGATTTTTTTAAACTTTTGCTATTTAATAGAGATGAGTGATCCCAATAATCTCCTATCCTATTTATTACCTGTCCCTATCGTGGCCAAGCCCGTATGCCCTCCCGTTTACGTGGGTGGAGTTCCCGTCTTTATCGAGACAGCGGTACCCCCCTTCTTTGGCACACCCATCCAGATCATTTACGATTATGCTGGTTTTAATATCCTTACCAGAAATATCCCGGGACCCTATCAGGGTATTCTTTTCAACGACTATAGTAACTAATACACAAAAAGGTTTAAGAATCTTCGGACAGCTTTTTAACCCGATCTAACATTTTTTCATAATTAGAGGCATAATGATGGTCTACGACCGAGACCGGAGTCTGAAAGCATTTGGCTTGGTAGAGAGGAGTAAAACTTTTCTCGTCTCGTGCCTGTTGAAGGACACGATCCAATTGATGGAGAATGGTTTTTTGGTTTTTTTGAAACAGTGCCCATACCGCGGGATAAAAGATGGAATCGGTGTTGACAAGCGGGGCAAGGATCGCATGTTGCAGGGTCATGTAGCGTAGTTGAAACTTGTATTTGCGCACCATGAGCAACTCTTTGGAGGTGATGTTGTCGGTTTCGGATTCGGCAGAGGAGGAGGGATCAAAATACACCATGGAGGAATAGGCGGGTTCATTCTGTAAAGGTTGATTGGTAAAAATCATGACCGAGAGCGCCAGCACGACATGCATCATATTATTAACAGAGGGATTCCAAGGCTCTCCGGACCACGTGCCGAGCAATGAGAGACAGACCTTGCCACAGGTGTATAGGTTTGGATTGAAGCGCACGGTACCGCCAGCCGTAGTCATAAATTGAACAGAGGGTGGAACGTGAGGATACTCCAATGGAAAATACACATGAAATTCAAACATGCCTCCAAAATAGGGATCGTTGCTGGAGTAAAGGAGTAGGCGAAGTAGCTGGAAGGGACCCGTGGGGCACCATACGAGACGAAAGAGGGAAGATTCTTCTCTGGAAAGCTGATCAAGATCCATAATCTCGAGAAGGATCCTTGAATAGAGGGACTTGATATTGTTATTGCTGTTGCTTGTAACTGTAGCGACTTGGTTACGAAAATGATGTGTGGAAACAAACTTGTTCATCTCGGCGGTATCGTTGTCGTTATCGATAAGAATGATATTGGGACCGGTGGAGAGCGTGGGTAGAAATTCCTTGACACGGGTCTTGTGTTCTACGGCCGCGCGGAGCGCGGTGGCATCCGGGAATCGTCGTACCCATGTACCGAGATATTCCCGGAGTTCGGCAATATTTAGATAGGTATTTTTTTGGACATAGGAGGTCAAGACGCCAAGCACATCCATCATGTCCAGCACCTCTAAAAGTGGTGATGATGACGACGTCGATGTCGTCGTCGTTGCCGTGATCAGGCTACAGCTTGTAGAAAATAATTCACGCACTCCTTTCTTCTTCTTTTGGAGTCTACCGCCTGATTCACCAACGTTGTTGTCATACCCATATCCTGTTCCTTTACCCATGGTAATGGGATTTGTATGAGATTCCTCAAAAAAAGACGAATTCTGGAAACAATCAATTTCTTTTAAAAAGTCGAGACAGACTTTTTCGTCTTCGGTCCACAAGGACAAGTCCTTGTCCTTGTCGTTCTCCGTTGCCATTATCTCGGGTGTCTTGTTCAAAAGAAGATGAAATACATCATCCAGGATTGAAACCAGCGATTCACGAATGGACCATTCTTTATGACGAAATTTTTTGAAATCGATAGAAAGCTGTATCAATGTACAAAAATCGTAGCGCGGTCCAAGATACATCATTTTGGGCGCCTCCAGCGGATATTTGTTGTTGAAGAGGAGATGAAAATGAGCAACGATCTCGGCGATCTTGAATTCCAGGGTATCTGAACCGATGGATTGGATGGAGAGGGAAAGGGGCCATAAACTGGTGCGTACCGCTTCCAGGTCATTAATCACCGCTCGGTGTTGAAAATCGGAACCGATCTCTACGATTACTTGAGGGCCCTTTTCTACAGTAGAATCAGGTGTTTCGTCATCATTATAATATTTATTATTTTCATTCTCGTCGTCGTCGTCGTAGACGAATTCAAAACTCTGTGTAGATAAATTATTCTTCATCCGATGAGCTTTCTTTGTTATTCATGCGTGACAGAGAGACACGACAATGTCCATTTTTTTTTTTGATAGAAAAAAAATAGGTGACTTTAATGAAAAAATCGTAGCAATCCATAAACAATCATGCCAATAATCAGAATAGGGATCAGGAGAGACAGATATTGATTGACGATACAGAGCGTTCTCATGGACATACGCACATTCAGCTTGTCACAGACCTTGGTAAAGAGTGCCGGTTCCTTGTTCTGAAAGGCAATCATGGGAAACATGCCGTATCGTTGAAGCATAGGCATTGTGGCATAGATCTTGTCGACGTGCTGATTCACTTTCTGACCATTCTCGGTATAATTGAGGATTTTTTGCATACCGCGACGATTTAGAATATAGGCGTGGGCATTCAGAGGAGACCATAGTTTAACAACATTGGTGGTGACAAAAAAAGAGGCCACCAAAGGCCAATTACAATAGCCAAGAAAGAAAATATCCCACATGGGAGAGTTTTTCAGCCATTCACTTACGCCTTTCAAACGGGATACCGGAGCTTCCTCGAACCGAGCATCTTCTTCTAAAAAGAGAACGCATCCTTCTCCGGAATCATGAGCATCTCGGATCATCGCCATGTGATTTTTGGTAATGTCTTGAGCTACTTCGTCGACATAATTATGACATAAGATCCGCCATAACGATAAATTAATGGAACCCTCGTTCTTGTTGACGGTTTTTCCTTCCACCTCCCAGAATTGCACGGGCTTGCCGGGAAATCGTTTTTGAAGATGTTCCTCCATCACCGTTCCATCATTTTTGGCCAACTTGAGCACATATATTTTCTCGATGGCATCCAGCATCTCGCTATTCTTTTCTTTGCGTCGACACTCTTTCTCTTTTTAAATCAAAGCGAAAAACGGCAAAAGGTTTTTTTAAAATAAAATAAAATGACGCAGCGCCAACGACAGCAACAGCAACAGCAACAGCAACAGCAACAGCAACAATATCAGTACGTGTACAGCGAAGAGGATGACGATGACGATGACGAGGAAGAGGAAGAACAGGTTCCTCCCCCGCCACCTAAAAAGGCTCGACGACAGTCGCAACAGGCGCAACAACAGGCCAGGCAATTACAATCGACGAGGATCCAGCATCGGCTAATAGAATTACGAATGCAATTGGAAGAGTTGAGAAGGAAACGTCTGAACCGGGATGCGACATTTGGATTGACGCAAACGAATCGCATGCGGGATCTGCAACATCGATGGTTGCCACAGACAGAAAAAGAATTACAGGCGGCGCGTCGTAAACAGCAATTACAGTCGTGAATTGTAAAAAAATTAATTTTTTTTTGCCTATGAAAAAAAAAACCGATTCTTCTTTACCAAATATATTTATCATTTTTCAATAATTATTATTTCATGGGAATCAAGAACTTACACGGATTCTTGAGAAAATTATGTCCCAGCGTTTACAATACGATACCGATATCGAAATATGCTTTCAAAAAGATTGCAATTGATACCTCCATTTTTATGTGCAAATACAAGAGCGCAAGCGGTCAGTATTATCTGGATTCTTTCTTGAATCTGATCAGCATACTGCGTTATCACGAAGTCCATTTTGTGTTTGTGTATGACACCAAGGCTCCGCCCGAAAAGGACAATGAGAAAAAACAGCGTCTGGAGGCGCGAGAGAAGAACAAGCTACGCGTGGACAAGATCGAGACCATCTGGAATCTATTAAAGGAGGAAAAGCAACTAAGTGAGGAATCGGTATTTGGTACTGAAGAGGATCGCGAGAATGTGGAGGATGAAGCGTTGAACAATTTTCTCGCCAAGATGTTGGATGCAGACGAGGGAGAGTGTATCACTGTTCGAAAGATTGATATGGAGATCCAGAAGCTAAAAAACACGGTCATGTCCATTCGTACAGAGGATTTCCTTCTGACCAAGGAATTTTTCAAGGCGTGTAATATTCCCGTGATTGATGCCGAGGGCGAGGCGGAAGCGACGGCTTCCGCTCTCGTCAAACAGGGTATTGTTGCTGCCGTGTTGACCGAGGATACGGATGTTTTGGCGTACAGTGTGCCATTCATGTTACACAAGATGGATATGTCGGAAGGAACATTTATTGAGGTGGATTATGAAGAGATCCTCAACCAATTGAAGCTCACATCCGCTCAATTCCTTGATTTATGCATTCTTTGTGGTACGGATTATAATACCAACATGTTCAAAGTGGGTCCCGATCGTGCGTACAAGCTTTTAATGCAGTATGGGAGCATCGAGGGGATCGCTCGTCATCAACCCAATCTACCCGTGTCTGTCCTGAATCATGAAAAATCGAGGAGCCTTTTTCTTCACTCGATTGATCTTTCGGGTGTCCAGATTCCCTATTGCGGATTTCCGAATAAGAATGAGCTGGAGAATTTGTATTTTGTCAACAATTGCAAATTCAGCCTTGATCGATTATACAACTCTTTCTTACATAGTGTGTTTCATGATTTTGAGCTGAAACCGTCGTCTTCGGGAGAGGAGGAAGAAAGACCTTCACGAAAGATTATGCTTCTAACACAGGGAAACGGTAATGTCATCTATTCATCGTCTCCACCCCCCACGGTGGATCATTTGAAAACATCGTAAGGTTTTTCCGATTTCTTCAAATTGGTCCATAGTCTTTCTTAATGTCGTTGTCGTCGCGTGGTAGAAAACGAGTCCGTTGTGCCTCTCTCTCTCTCGCGAAAAAATGGTGATTTTTAAACATTTTCCTACTATAGAGAATAAGAATTCATTCATTTTCATCATGTTTCCGTATGAAAATTGCAAGGATAGTCTTTGTAAACTGTGGGATAATGTGAGAGCCCTGGAAAAAGCCTTTTTCCAATTTTACTACAACAATTATCCTCTGGTCGCCAGTCCAGAGCCTTTGGTTACTATACAATTTTCCACAACGATTCAAGGATCCAATTATCTGCGTCTTATTTTTGATGGCGTGGTCGATGCGTCCAATTACGATTTTACTTTTACATATACTTTTCCCAACACGAAAAATTATAATTCGATAGAGGGATCCATTTATTTTCTCACCACTTCCTTTCCCGCCAAACAGCATATGACAGTCATCAACAGTTCTGATGGTATTGAGATTTTTCTCCGGCTTCCCAACACGCTTGCTTCCCTGACAGCACTGCAATTTGAGGTCACGGTCGTCGAGGCCACTGTGGTTGTTTCCCCTCCCCCAACACTCGCAATCGCCAAGACAACATCAGCCAGCTATCCTGCCGGTTTTGAGATTGCTGGATATTTTCTTTGGCAAGGCAATTTCACCAATTCCTCCGCAGCGCCTATTACCCAATATTATTGTGAGTCGATTACCAGTCCTCAGACATCCTACACGGCACCTTCTTATGCAACCACTGGCACTGGATCATTCGCGTACACGGATCAAATTCCTTCGGGAGTCAATTCCGTGTTTCTCTTTACAGGCTATTCTAATGCCGCAAGCGCTCTCTCCAATCTAACGAATTACACCACGGGCTCGAATATGCTGTCGACGGCTCAGACATATCTGCAGTCTTTGGGAACGCCTTATCTGCTGGGTCTTTGTCTGGGTGGTGGCGAGGCTTCCACCGGAGGATGGTCGACAGGATCTTCAGGCGCCATCTATTCCATTTATCAGGCGGGAACTCAGAGCGGTGTAGCCTTTTCTTATCGTGAATCAGCTACTGGAGACACGTTAACGGGAACCGGTACTGGTATTCTCAATAATACGTACAACAGTTTGTTGTTTGATATCGAGACGTGGACAGGAAGTTCAGGGTCCACGGGCATCGATTTCATCAATCTTTTCCAATATCTCAAAAACAATACCAATTCCACGTTCTACACGTACAAATGCATCATCATTGTGAGCATTGCTCATTCTTGTTCTAACTACAACGGAACGGGACAAAGTGTCATCTCCACGCTCTTGTCCGATTCAACGGGTTCCTATGATTATATTGACACGCAGATGTACACGGAAAATATCGGAACTACCAATGAATACTGTGCGAATTATAACATCTTGTGGACAGGCTCCAATGGTTTTGTTTCTTATCTGAATCAAAATGCCAATTACATTACTTATGGTAATTATTTTATCTTACCGGCCATTAATCTACCAAATCTGTATACAGGACCCGGTACCAATACGACGGGAAATCCTAACCTTTATTTCTATCAATCATCGGGAAATACGACCGATCCCATCACAGAAACACCTACGGGTTACATTACGATCCCTTACACAACGGACACGGGGGTGACAAGCTTTTTCCAAGCAATCACCAACTCTTCCACTCCGCTTGGCGGATACATCCAATGGGTCAACGGCACGATCTAACGAACGACAAATTTTTTTTTTTTCGATGATGCGATCGTGCGGAAAATTAATTCTCTTGCCAAAAAAAAAAACCAATGGGTGGTAAAACAAAAGGAATTTATTATAGTCAAGCAACACATCCTCTTCAAAGCTTTGTAGCCCCATCCAAGGACGAGGACGAGGAAGAAAAGAAGGAACATTATTCTTCCTCTTCCTCGCCCTATAATCCTTCTACCCATCCTCTTAATTCGGTAGTCATCAGCCGAGCAACGGGTAGTGGGGATGGGACTGAAACAAAAGAGTCGGAAAACATTCGGTTGCTCGCCGAACAGCTGGACAAGGTCATTCCTTATGCTTCGTATTATACGGATCAGGATTATTCTCAGCTCCCGGTGGATTTTGAGCCACAGACCAACGAGTGGAAGGAATACATGGTTCCTTCCGAAAACCAGGGAACCTGTGGAAGTTGTTGGGCCTTTTCTTCTGCAGGATGCTATGCCGATCGATTTAATATTCTTAGTCGTCGTCGTTTCTTTGAAAAATCTCTGACGCCACTGACGCTCGTTCTGTGTAACGATCTGACGAATCTGATTATTGAAAAGAATAAGAACATGTACTCGGACATTACGAATCCTTTCCGTATTAATCGTGAATCGATTCAGAAAGAGGCGTGTTACGGCAATTCCATTGTCACGGCCTTGTATTATCTGAAATTCTATGGGGTCCCCATCCAATCCTGTATGCCATACAATATCGATCGTTTTTATGCCGATAAGCTCCAGTACATCAACTTTGCCTTTCCGGCCAACCAAGGGCGATTCAAGCAATCGGATCTGAATAGCGCGGCGTATACCGAATTGAGCAATTTCCAGGCAGATCGTCCGTGTCCCTCTTGTTTCTTGTATTATGCGTACTCTTTCCAGCCATTCAATTTCTGTTACAATAATGTGGTCTACAATGAGACTTTGTATTATGGTAGCCCCGCACAGAATTTCACGGCGTTTCTTATCTACAAGGTCCATGATGGGGTAAAGAACATTCGTAATATCATGGCCGAGATTTTTCACTGGGGACCGGTGACCACGTCGTTTTTCGTGTATGAGGATTTTTACAATTTTAATCCCAAAACCGATGGTGTGTACGTCCATGATCCTACCTTCTCTGTCAAGACGGGTGGCCATGCCGTCGAGATTGTGGGATGGGGGGAATACAAGAATCCCAAGAAACCCAAATCAAAGGCGATTCCCTTTTGGTGGATCAAGAATTCCTGGGGACCGCAGTATGGCTACAATGGCTACTTTCGATTTCTCCGGGGTAAGAATCAGTGTGAAGTGGAGAACAATGTGATATGTATGATGCCCAACCTCTTTATCGATTACAAGAACCGTCCGTCACTTCAAGAACTGAGTCAAAAACTCCGCAATCTGAATATCATCCGATCCAATCAGTCGATGGAAACGCTTTTTAATCTGACGTCTAAAATTTTCTTCTCTTACGCACGATATGGCAAGGCCATCAATATCGAAACCATTCGTAAGAACGAAAAGATGTTTGGTTATTTCTTTTTCGAGGCGTTGTATCACGTCGGTATCACACAAATCAATACGACCACCATCTCTGGATTTAATACGATCAATATGGTCGTGATGCCGGGTCTCGATTATTCAAACCCCTCGATCGACTTTCCCGTAGACCCAGCATTCCGTGCAGGTCTCTATACCACACCGATCTCTATCACCACTCCCCTTTCCAACAACAACGATCGTATAGGACCGCTTTGGCCCACCCTCCTCCTCTTTATTTTTGGTCTCTTGGCCCTTTGTATTCTTATCCTCTATTTAAAAAAATAGAAAAACAAGATAAAAAGAGTTGTCGTTGGTCGGAGGGGGGTCGATGGGACGCGTGAAGACGCGTGAAATAGCGTGAAATAGCGTGAAATAGCGTGAAATAGTCCTATCGTACAGTGGTTAGTACACCAGACTTTGAATCTGGTAACCTCGGTTCGATTCCGAGTAGGACTAAAAATTTTTTTTATAGAAAAAAAAATTCAAATAATGGAAAGGATACTTGTTTAGAGGATAATACAGAGACCCCCACCGCTCTTGGAAGGTGAAGGCGAGGGTGTATAGGGACCCGCGGTCGTTGTTGGTGGCGTTGTCGTGGTGGCGCCCGTGGTGGCGGTAGGAGTGGGTGTGAATCCACCGGCTTTGGTGCCGGTAGCGGTAGGAGTGGGTGTAAAGCCACCGGCAATGGTGGGAGCAGAAGAAGAATTAGGGACAGCGACGGTGGGTGAGGGGACGCCCGGATAGGGCGTGGGGGTGGCCGGGATATTGGTGCCCGTGGCAACCGCGACGGTGGCCGCGGGGGTAGAAGAAGGTGTGCTCTTGTTGGCCGCGCAGGATTGGACCTGGGCATTCTGTACCTGGACATTAGAAATGTTGCCACCGGCGTTGAGATTGGTGGTGCTGTTGCTGATACAGCTGATAAAGGTCATATCGGGACATTGGTCGTGAGAAGGAAACAATGCGGCAGGGGAATTAAAGCACATGGGATAATAACACTGCTTCTGTGTCATTGAGGCGGCGAGATCCGGATTGCTTTTCGTGACCGTGTTTTTAAAGTTGGTGTACACGGATTCGGGCAGATAGCATCCACAGACATTTTGGATATCGGGGTCCAGAGGATTGATCACATCGGTGGGATTGGTTCCACTGGTCGCCACTTGGGCGCAGTTGGTTTTTAGAGCCCCCTGCACCGTTGGATTTATCAGTTTTGTTGACGGATCCACGCTCTGGGCATAAAAAGACGTGCAGGTGGGGGAGGTAAAATTTGCGGTCTGACCACAATAAGAGATCATTCCCTGTTGGCAGGTATTGATATCACAACACATCTTGATGGGCTGGGTGGCATTATTGTTGTTGAAAAAAGTCTGAAACGCACAGGTGGAGGAACAAAGATCAGAGGACATGGCCGTCGCGCCATTGTAATTGCAAAAATCTTTAATCAACTTTTGGGCCACGGGCTGATTCTGATTTTGACTCGTCGTCGAGATGGAATTCGTGTTGATGGTCGTCAGTAGATCCGTGATATTCTGCGCGGTGATGGTAGAAGAAGGCATGGGGATCATATAGGATACTTGAAAAACCGCTCCGGAAGGATACGTGCCGGTATTGTTCATTCCGTTGGGATCGGTGGTGAAGGGTGCATTGCCCATGAGATACGTGACGACGGTGGGTTGGGCGGTTGCCTTGAGACCATTGCCTTCAAACCAATAACTGGCTTGTTTGGGTTTATAACAGGTCCAGCTGTACTTTGCATTGATTCCCTGCCATCCCTTGTCTGCACAATTGTTACCTTTATTGCTGCATCTCCAATTCGGCAAATCTCCACCCCAATTGATACAATCTTTTTGAGATTTGTTCGTGTTCCAATTCACCCATCGTTGGTCATTGGCATAATTTTGTCCGGAAGGAATTCTATCCCAATTATTCCCACCTTTATTATATTGCACCCAATTCGAACAACTTTTGGACTGACATAGATAATCTCTTGAATAATTACACGAGAGCGTTTGAATACCACTCATCATTGTTTTATCACAAACAATCGACCCAATCTGTGCGTCGGTACTGGTGGGCGCGGTAGCGTCCAGCGTGTTCTTGTTGGCAAAAAGCACATCAAAATAAAAGGTGTACGAGATGGTATTGGGTGCCGGGGTGGACTGTCCCGGTGCGGTAGCACAATCCCAATAAACATCATATTGTTTTGAGGTTCCAGGGGCGGGATCGTCACTTGCGAAATCGCTACTCACAAACGTACACGAGGATTGATTGAGGCATTTCGAGGGCAGTCCGTAACCTTTCTTAACGGTTGTGGTGTTGACGGGACCCGGACATTTTGCATTTCCTGAACCCGCTGCATCCCATCGACCGTAATTAATATTACCACCTGAAATCGTTCCATTATTAGGGCATGAGATAGTCACCGTATCATTCTCACATTTATTGGCCGAGTTGGACATTTGTTCTTTTTCTTTTCTTCACCCCAATCAAAAAAAAAAATTTATTCAAAAAACAAAAACCCCTTTGTCCATCATCCCAAAAAAAATGAGCAGTACCGCGAATTCATGCAGTAACAACAAATGGAACACGGTCGCGGTGGACGCGCTCGCCGCGTCCATACCGAACGCCATCACAGCGGCATTAACGTCCGCCAACGTCCAGGCCTGTTATCTCTCGCCTGTGGGAGAATGTACACAGAGCGGATGTGATCTTCAGAAAAAAAGCAATGCCACGCTGGATTGTCGTTGTCTTACCTTTTTCGCCAACATGAACGCCGGTGTCTACAACGGTATGAATTGTCTTTTGAGCTCGACCAACGCGTCGACGACGGTGAATGTGGTCTCGGAACAAAACATTGTCATCAATATTATCTCTTCAGGGGACATTAGCAACGTCGCCATCAACAACAATCAAGCACAAAACGTCCAGGTGACCACACTGACACTCAGCGATACACAGAATCAGCAATCACTGGCCAATATCGCCACCGATAGCATCAAGGCGATTCTTTACGATGCGGGGATCAATCCCGGTCTGTACAGCGATAATGTCAGCACCCAACTCATCAAGGCATTTCAACAGTATCTGGCAGCCAATCCCGATGGGCTCAATAATATTGTTGATAATAAGACGGTGAGCACCCTCTCTCAATTAACGCAGGTCAATAATACCGGTAGCAACGATATCAATATCAATATTATCGATTCTACTTGGGCGCATCTAAAGCTTGATCTGAATCAGGCCACGGTCATTTCCTTGCTCGCCGAATCGATCGCGACAAATGTGTGCAAGGCCGTGACCAATGGCGTGTTGGCCGATACGGTGAATTCTGCACTGGCAAATATTGTGACGGTATGCGCCGGCGCTCCCATTCCTTCGGGAACACCCAAGACCTCGACCGTGGCACCTGCACCAGCTGGTGCTACAATGAACACTGCGTCACCGAGCCCCAACACGGCTGGCATGACCGCGAATACGGCACCAGCATCTACTATGGGTCCTACCAGTAATGGCGGTTCTCATTCTACTATCATGATTGTGATTATCATTATTGTTCTGATCATAATCGGAATCTTTCTTTATTTCGTGTGGGGACGAAAGAAAAAGCAGACGCAATTAGTACCGCAAAAACAAAAACAAAAACAACAGAAGCAAAAGCAGAAACCTTAATTCAATAAGAAAAAGTTTCTCAGCGCCTGTGGGGAGACGATGAATTGCTTGGAAACCCTGTCGATGACCGCTTCTGGAATATTGTAATGATGATAGAGATATCGTTTGTATTGTTCCACCATGGTCGGTGGTTGCTTCTGATACCATTCCAAGATTTCCGAATCCAGGAGTTGTTCAATTCTTAACAAAAAGGCCTGGTCATCCTTATATGTAGGAGTAATCATAAAGTAAAGAATCTCTCGAGCCTTCCATAGTTTCGGAGAATGAGCAATGATTTCGCAAAGAGATAATTTAAAGGACAGTAGTTTTTTGAGTTTATCCAATCGTATTTCGTCTTCATCTTCATATTTTAAACGGGGTTTTTTATGTATAAGGGTGGATCGATAAGTACGATAAAATTGTTCCATCTCTTGATAGAATAAAGGATCAGGGATCGAATCTGCGTTCAGAATTAATTGAAAGATTTTTTTCGCTTCCTCGTCATCTTCAGACAATTTATTTTGCATAAGTAATTTTAAAAAATAGTGGACACGACGGTAAAAATAACGAAACACGAGATGCTTAATATCTGTCAACATTGTTTGGACTTGAGAAGGATATTGTGAGGACAATGCTTTATCGATTTGAGTTCTGATTTCTATCTGTTGGGGTAACTGTCGTTGATCGTAATATCGCTTCCATTGCCGTAGTTTATTCTGTTTCTTCTGTTTCTGAAGATCGTGAATGATGTCGAACCCAAAAGAAAAAGGATTAGACGATGATGGGAACATTCTTTATTGTTTTTTACCATTTTGAAAAAAAAACATTTTTCCTCAAGTAAAAAAAAATTGTGGCCTGAAACATGAAACAACAGCAACGTTCCCCATCCTCTGTGAAACTCGTTCTTGTACTGGATTTTGATAATACCCTGGTTCTTGGTTGTGGAGGCATTCCTATTTCTCGAATCGAAGAGGTCTTACAAGATTTTATTAAAAAAGGTCAACAATATACAAGAGATCAAATCATATCTCTTGTGATCATCACACCTGAAAATTTAAAAGCACTGATTGACTCTTTTATCCGTGTCGTCATGGTCCATGGAGCCGTTTTATACTTGAATACACGCGGAATTCTGAAACAAATAGAAGATTTATTTAATAAGGAATTACGAATCAATGGTGTGCTCGTGAATGCGTATATACAACAACAAACCAATAACCAATTCATGTCTATTTTTCCTCCCTCCAACGGAGATGTTTCTACCAGCCTTTTTAAAGGTCTGTACGGATCCTACCCGAATGACGATTTTATGATTCCACCTATTTTATATCGAAACGTTAGAAAAGATGTGGTACGGAAACAAGGACAACAACAACAAGCGTATCTGGATCGATTAGAAGCCAGATTAGAAGATGAGACAGAATCCCATTTTGAAAAGAAAGCGACCAAAGAGGATAGAGCGAAAATAGACGCGGGATGGACAAAAGAAAAATCCCATAGCTACAAGGAAAAAGTAGTGTGGGCATGGCAAAAAATGTTGAATATTTTATCGATATTAACAACACACCTTGGTATCCCATTATATTTCTTTGATGATGACAAGACGAATATCGATATCGCCGAGACCTACTTGAAAACCTCTTTTGGTAATTTTCACGCCATTCATCTGCCATTGGAGCCTCATCCTCCATTACCGTTTCTTCAAAAGCTGACAGAGATCTTGGGATCTTCCTTCTTACCCCAAAAACAAAGAAAAAAACAAAGGTCACAGGGCGGAGGAGGCGGTGGTGGTGGTGGCGGTAGTGTAAGAAGAGGGGAAGAAGATCTTTCCGATCAAGATAGGGTTAAATGTCCCAAACTATCTGAATTATGGTTGACCTTTTATGACGAATTACAAAGTAATCAGGATATTCCTTTGAGCAAAGAAGATGCCCTCGTGTCCAGGAAAGAATTACCGCATTTTTCTGGGACAGAAATGATTTATCTTTGGCGTGACGAGAAAACAAGACAAAATTTTTTAACGATGCGTACGTACCATCATGATTTTGATCAAGAAGTGGAGCATATCAAAGAATTGTTCAAGCAAACGAGTAATCAACGATGGACATTTTTCCTGTACAATGAAAAGAGTCATCGGGTGGAAAAAATTGGTCTTGGAAAAGATCGAGAAGCCATCACCCGGTATTATACTAATCTTGAAATCATGAGAAACATATTATCTCGTCTTTCTTCCCAACAATTCCAACAAATGAGAGGAGATGTGAAAAAGATCCTGGCCTTGGAGATTCCCGCCCAAGTGAGACATAATTTTGAGACCTATAAGAAAGATTTGCATAAGATGATCGCATAAACATATAAACATGAATAAAAAAAAAACGAAATCTTGTTCTAAAGACTTGGACCGTTGATAACCAAAAAAAAATGAGATTTTTTTGGTTCTTGTGTCTTTTATGGACGACAACAAGCTCCGTGGTGGCCATGAGTAACGCTCCTGGAGTGGTCGAACGATTCGTCACGTACCCGCCGACGTCGGCATTGAACCTGCTTCGCAACAAGATTGATCGTGTCGACGATGCGCTTTATTATCTTCTGACGCTTCGTATTATGCTAACCAATGAAACGCGTATTTATAAGAGAAGGGTGGGATGCCCAGAACGGGAGAAGCAAATATTGGATCGTCTTCATGTCAGCGGTGGGAATCGATTGAGCCGGGATATGATTAATGAGGTATGGAATGTTATCTTCCGACACAGCCGGGATGCGCAATACAAGTACAGGTGGTTGGAATAAAGCCATTATAAAAAATGAAACCATTCCTCTTTCCGACCAATTTTTGACACACACACAAACATACAAAAAAAGAAATGGAAAATTTTCAAAAATCATTAGCCAACATGAAACGGGCCTGCCTCCCAGAGTTTCAAGGCCCCGAGTATTGGAACGTAGTCCTGGAAGAAGGAGAAACACCGCTGTCATCCGTTTCGAACGCGACCGAAATCAGCCTGCGCACCAAAGAGGGCTTTATTATCAAGATCCGTCTCATGGACAGAAAGCCGTATATGTGCAATATCAACGGATACCTCTCGTTGCCACGTGGCCTTCATCTCGAGTCGTGGTTAAAAGACAATCCATCGTATGATGACCTGAATTATTATTTAGACAACATGATAGTAGAACTCACCTACGGATCCGTCAAGGATCTCGAGTATGGGTGGGATCATGCGCATGCCTACGACGCCAACCTTGGCGTGCCCATGGCACAACAATTTCAAAAACAGGTTTCGGGGCCTGTGCAGGTGTTGGAGGAAGCCCGTTTCTTAATTCGCACTATTATGGAAAAGGATAATGAGATTCTTCAGGGGAAGAAAAAGGAACAGATGGGTATCCTTGAGGAAGACCTTATGAAGATGGCTGTACACCCTAAACGGGTTGAGAGTTGGGTGAAACAAGGCTTTGACCCTTTTGCGGAAGAATCGTGAGTAAAGTTTCCTGTTTTCAATCGTACGGATTATAGTCTCTTTGATGAAAACTTGTTGTTGCCTCTTTAATTCGATGAAAAAAAAATCCAAATCTTTTTTTCATCAACTAAAAAATTGATACTTTAAACACACGTGCGTAACGTCTTACATAAAAGAGATTTCAGTATCCCTAAAAAAATGAAAACGCCTTTATCTATGCGACTCATGGTGTCCATGTTGGAGCATGCCAAGCGTCCCTGTATCAATCAGATATCGTATGGACAGATCCAGAAACTTTCGGATAATTATGTGAATATCCTCACTACTCTCAGAGTACAACCCAATGATCGAATTGGAATCTTGTGTTCCAAGAAATCACCGCATCAGGTGGCGATGATGCTCGCGGGCTGGAGAAAAAGTGCCATTATTGTTCCTCTCCCCGATGATCCCCATCCCGGGATCCTTCCCCTGGTTCGTCCCCGGGTTGTGCTGACACCCGATTTTCAGATCACAGTACCCAAAGACGTTCATGACCTTGAGAAGATAAGTGCGCCTTCTTTCACGCAGACACAGACGGGAGACGAGCGACCGGCATTGATATTGTTCACCTCTGGATCGACAGCGGCGCCCAAGGGTGTGGTGCTGACCCATAAGAATATTATTAGCAATCTGGACATGATCAGCACCCTGTATGATCCATCCGATATCAATTGTTATGATGTTTCCTTCTCGATCCTCCCTTGGTACCATTGTTATGGACTTGTGTGTGAGCTCTTGTTCTTGATGACCCGTGGAGCACGCCTCTGTGTTCCGTATCATCCACGCAACCCAATGCCCGAGATGAAATGGATTCGCCCAACGGTGCTTTTTACGGTGCCTAAAATGCTGGAAAGACTCTACAAATCCGAATGGAATGCACTACTACCGGCGTCCCTTTTGCGTCATGCGGTCTGGGGTAATCGTCTGCGGATGATGAGTGTCGGAGGATCGCATTGTCCAAAACATATCGTCGAATTCTTTCAGGACCAGTATTCTACACCGATCTATGAGGGCTACGGAATGACGGAATCAAGTCCGATGATTGCTCTGAATGGCCCCCAACCAAAGGATTACCGAATCGGATCGGTGGGAAAACCATTAAAAGGAGTCGAGACGCGGATCGATCCTATCACCAAAGAGATCCAGGTTCGTTCTCCGTCGCTGATGAAAGGTTATTTGTCCTCGATTGATCCTCTAACACGACAAATCGAGACTCATCCATTGGACCTTGTGGAAGGATCATGGTTTCCGACGGGGGATAAGGGTTATCTGGATGAACAGGGCTTTCTGTATGTTATGGGAAGATTGAAAAGCGAGTATAAATTATCGAATGGCAAGTATGTAAATCCAGAGCATATCGAGTCTTGTCTCTTACAATCCTCGATGATAGAACAAGTTCTGGTAATGGCGGATCCAGAAACCAATGCCCGCAATATCTGTTTGGTGGTCCTGAAAGAAAATGCTAAACCAGAAGATACAGAACCCCTCTTGAAAGAAATCCAGCACCGATGTGTCAGGGGGTCCGTCTTGTCGTACGAGATTCCATCGAGGGTTTATGTTCTTCAGGAGCCATTTTCAGTGGAAAATGGTCTCTTGTCGCTCAAGATGGAACCACGACGCAAAGAAATCGAGTCACGATGGAGGAAGGGGGAGCTGGCGTATCGGACATTTTACTCGGAAGAATAAAAAAAAATGAGACCGAGGAGAGAGAGTGTTCTTGTTCGCGTCAAAGTCTAACCTGATAAATGAGTACTGGAACTGGGATTTTCATCTGCAAACGCGAAACGATACCTTTTCGGTTTGAAGCCATCAATCCTTTGCCAGTGTTTACAAAAAAACATTGTCGTTCGGCAACGATCAAGGATGGTGAATTGCACTTGTGTCTGGGGAATCTCTATATGATGTTTTCTCTGGAAAAGAAATTAATTCCATCGGCAAGCAACCATGCACACAAGATCTGGGATAGGATCATGACGAATGATATGAATGTTGGCTACGATCCAATAGGTTTTGATGAGAATAATTCATTTCAGTTCAAGATTTATCTGAGTAATGATGAATTCAAATATTGTCGTTTTTTGATGTCCATCACGGGAGAGTAATATAGACACGAACCCAGGGCTCGTCTCCCAGCATTTTCCAGGAATGGCCGTGACCGGTCACGTCCTCGGCAAGAAGGATATCCCCCGTTTTGAGAATAAATTTTTCACCGAGAGACGTCGTGAATTCCAGTGTTCCAGATAGTGTCAATACAAAGTTTCGTTGAGGAGCATTGTGTCTCTCATAAACACTACCGGGGGGCGTGGTATTGATATACAGCTGGGAGACGTCCAGTCGTTCCATACAGGGGATCTGGATGGTCTCGACATAGGAATGGTCGTCGGTGCCGGTGTAGAGGCGATAAGCAGTGATGGTTAGAGGCGGGGGAGATGATGGAAAACGTGTTAGAATGGATTGCTTAATAGAACGAAGAAAAGAGAAAACCATGGTACTAAAATACATGCAAGAAGATGAAAATAAATTATGTTTTTAATTTTGACAACATAATTTATTTAATTAAATATAGAGACATGAAGCCTTATCGATCGAGAGCGGAATGGAAGAAATTAAATAAAAAGAAAATGTTGCTCCATCAACGATTAGTTTCCGCCTTTCACACGAATATTTTGCCAAAAGTACCTGAAGAGGACCCAGAAGAGGTCCTGTACGAGGACGAAAAGGAGCACGAAGTGGAAGAGCCATCGGAAGAACAAGAAAAATCCCCAATTTTCTTTCAAGTAGTAGTACCAGAGGAAGTACAGCCTGTTTTGGAAACCCCTGTTGAGTCAAGGAAGAAAAGGAAACAAAAAATCCGTACAGACGAACAATCGTCGACGGCGTGTAATAGTACGTATCGATTTCTGTGTAACTTTCCTTCTTGGGAGCAACGGATGGGACCCCGAGGACCACCGGGACCACAAGGACCACCAGGAACCTCAACTGTTATCGCCTATGGAACCGTGGGCCTTACATCCACTACGGTGGTGTACAGAGACGTATATTTCAAATTTTACTATTCCTGCTTCTCTATCAGACTATATTTCCGTGGGTAGAAACGACACTATACCAGGTGGTGGCGCAAATTATCTGATCTTTAACACCGGCTTTAACTATCTGATTACCTATGGAATCTATGCCAATCTGAATAACTCCACCGGAGTAAGCGGTTACGTCACAAGCGCTTTACGGGATTTGGGTATCAGTCAAGTAGATCAGTTCATTTTTCTTCCTCTTGCCGTACATCAATATAATGTGTCTTACCCTCCCATTTCTTACATCCTTGCCAATCCCATCTTTCTTCAGGGAACTTGTCAATATTTTCCAACGGCACAAAATCTTAATTTTCTGGGTGTCAGTGTCTCTAATTATTTAACCGCGACGACCGGAACTACCACGTTGACAACCGTAGGTGAGTATTCTTATATGAATATTACTGTCCTCAATTCCATTTAGTCATTTCATTTAAAAAATAATAAGGAAAAGATAAATAAAAACGGGATAAAAGGAAAAATGGAAATAGAAGAAGAATACGCATCGGGGGTCAAGAATTATGCCGACTTTTTAAGGAACCTGGGTCCATCTTCCTATGTACGAAAAACCAAGCCGCATTATAAGAATGGGGTGCTGGTTTCGGCAGGTCGTGCGGAGAATGTCTTGTTACCTCCCAACAATTGTCTTTTTGATATCACCAAGGCCAAACCGTTACCGCTCAATGATCGATTGGTCGCCGCGAGCAATATATTTGCGCGCGCGGCCAAGGGAGAAGAAGTCTTGCCCAAGAAATTGGATTGGTCCAAGATGAATCGCAATATTACCCCCGTGGTGAACCAGTACCTGTGTGGTTGTTGTTGGGCGGTCTCGATTGCAACGGCGATTGCGGATAAATTTGTCGCTGCGAATTTGATCAGTTTTAATCCCAAGGTGAGCTGGTCGTACCTGATCACGTGCTGGGTGAATGAGATCAATCTCAAGTGTGGTGGATCGAATCCCTTTCTGGCGCTACAATGGGTGGAAAAAAATGGGGTGGGCACCGAGGCGTTGCCGGGTGCCTCCTTTCATTGGTGTACGGATAGCGATGCGTGTAATCCGCCCAAAACGGCGGTAAACACACCCAAGAGTAAGAAGGCCGAGACGATCAAGGTTCCGGAATGCAAGGCCGGGAAGAAAAAGGGAGTTCGTTTCTATGTGCACAACGTGCGTTCGGTGCCTCTGGAAGAAGCGATGGCCAAGGACGAGAGCAAGTTAAAGGCAAGTATCTTGAGCGTCAAGACGCATATCCAGAAATTTGGTCCGACGGTGGGTGGATTCTCGGTGTTTCCCAATTTCACGTCGGGAGATTTTACGTGTGGCGACAAGAATCCGGACAATATCTATCTGGAAAATGTGGATTATGATAGGGAGAAATTTTCACCGCTAAAAGATACGACGATCGGGACTCATGCGGTGGTACTGGTAGGATGGGGAGTGGGAAAAGTGGCTGAATCGTTGTTGAAGAAAAACGGGGATAAGGACAAAAAGGTCAGTGTGGATTACTGGATTGTGAGGAATTCATGGGGTCCCAAGTGGGGTGCGTTGGATGGTTATTTCCACATTGCCATGTACCCGATTAACAAGAAATCACAATTTGATGTGGGGGTGTACTTTACCACGGCGATAGAGGATCCTAAAACGGGTGTGTATTCGTACAAAAAGATCCTGTCCAGTGGGACGCTGTTGTTTGAACCGGCCTATTTTGGCGAGGGAAAACCGCCCGCTTCGACCATGACCTCACCGTCACCGTCTCCCGGCGGTGGTGGTGGTGGCGGAGGAGGAAGCATGGAAAACTACACGCTGATGGCCCCTCCGGCCGTGCAGAAACTGGAGAGAGAACAGCGTGAACGTGCAGCGGCGGCCAACCAACAGAGCGCCAATATCTTTCTTTTGTACGCGATTGTCATTACACTCCTTGTGTTTCTCATGATTGTGATGGTGACCTCGGCGATATTAAATGTGAAGAAAACGAACCACTAAAATTGGTTTTGATGATTGAGCGCATAGGCATTCGGTGTGTCCTTATTATTTTGGGAGGTGAGTTTTCCAATATGTCTGGAGATGATAAAGGGAAAAAAGGCGGTTTTGTATCCATTCTCAAACCATCGAGTGGCATAATCCCTCTCAAAAAACGTGTGGAGAGAATCAAAATTACCAAGAGAACGAACGGCATCGCACAAAATAAGGGAAGGACGGAAGCTGAAATGAGGCCAGTAATGATAATTCCGATACGTGATACGAGCACACTCCTCAGGATATTTTTTTGAAAATTCGTGTTCATGAGTCTGTGTGTGTGTGTGAGACGCGTGTGTGTCGTTTTCAGCGATTTTAATTAAAAAAAAAATGGATATTATTTTTTAAATTCATGTCTATGCGATTACAATATGAAATTTATTTATACATCGATTCTTCCATTGGCGTTTACGGCACAACAGACCATGTGGTCGCCTTCCAGCTGGAAAGCCTTCCCCAGTCAACAGATTCCCCTGTATCCCGATCCAGTGGGTTTGGAAACTGTCAAGACCGAGATCCGTAAGATGCCTCCTCTCGTATTTGCCGGCGAGATCCGTCGTCTCAAGAGCGAATTAGTAGAGGCGGGAAAAGGAAACGCCTTTGTGCTCCAGGCGGGTCCGTGTGCGGAAACATTTGCCCAACAAGACGTTCACGAGCTTAAGAGGCTCTTGACGCTCATGATCCAGGCCTCATTGATCATGAGCTTTGGTCTGGAGAAAAAGGTGATACGGATTGGACGTATCGCCGGACAGTACGCCAAACCCAGGAGCGAGGATTTTGAATCGGATGGTACAACACTTACCTATCGCGGCGATATTGTTCATGATTATGAGACAAGAAGCATCGATCCCGAAAGATTGCGACGGGCCTATTATGCGTCGGCGACGGTATTAAATGCGCTGCGCGGTTTTGCTGGCAGTGGGGAATTGGATCTTGAAGAGATCCGGTCTTGGATGCTTCCAGTGGAGCCGAGTGGGGAACCGTATCCCCAATTGAACGATTTTGTGGAGACGCTGGACAAGACAATGCGATTCGTGAAAAACTCGGGAGGGACACCGACGCGTCGAGAAGAACCTGAATTTTATACGTCGCACGAGGCGCTGTTGCTTCATTACGAAGAGCCGTTGACACGGTGCGAGCAAAAGACGGGATTAATTTACAATTGCGGGGCCCATACAGTGTGGCTCGGAGAGAGAACAAGAGACAGCCCCGCGCATCTTGAGTATCTTCGAGGGATCGAGAATCCCATTGGGATCAAGGTTGGCGCTACGACTAATCCTCAGGCACTCGTGGATCTTTGCCGGTTATTAAATCCATTGCAAGAAGAGGGAAAGATTATGATCATCTCGAGGATGGGCAGTGATCATATTATGCGGGCCCTCCCGCCGATTGTGGAAGCATTGAAACGGGAACGGATCCCTTTTGTGCTGATGTCGGATCCGTGCCACGCCAATACCCAAAAAGTCAACGGTGTCAAGACGAGGTTCATATCGTCGATCCTGCAAGAGATCCGATCGTTTTTCGAGGTGTGCGAGCGTATGGGCGTGCCCGCGGGAGGTATTCATCTGGAGATCTCAGGATCGGAGACGCTGACGGAGTGTGTGGGACAGAATGTCTCAGAGGAAGATCTCAAAGGGGAAAATTATAGCACGCTGGTGGATCCGCGTCTGAACAACCTTCAGACGTTGGACGTGGCATTTTTTGTGGCGTCCCTCTTGCACCACCACAAAAATATTGCTTCCACGGACGGCCGTCTTCGAAAAACATGAGGCACCATCCATTCAGGATCCCGTCTCGAAACCAGCATCTCTTGAGAAGATTGCCGTTAGGATAATACTGATGAAGGGGGCCCTGGATCTTCCCGCTCTTGTCGTAAGAGAAATTGGATAAAGGGTTCCCGTTGGAATAAAATTCCCGATAAGAAGAAATATAACGATCATCATCAATTTCGTATTCACGAGAAAGCTTGCCGTTGTCGTGAAATTCGCGAGCTGTGCCCGTCATACGATCCTTACGGTAGCGACAAAGCAACTTTAAACGATGATTCTTGTGGTATTCCTTGTAAACCCCGTGGCGAAGACCATCCTTATCACATTCGTATTCTATACAAAGCCTGGATCCGGAAGGATCATAGATACGTTTGGATTGTTTAATTGCGCGGAGGGTTATTTGAAAGATTTCCCGGAAAGTAGGATCCCATTGAAAAATAAAACACAGGACGTCTTCCGGAAGAGAAGGGAAGAGGAGTGATGTGCGTGGAGGAGGAAGAAGAGACCGGGCCATTTTTTTTTTATTAACGCGCTCCTTTGATTATTTTCAAAAAAGATATTTTAGAGTAATTATTTTTCATATAATATAATTATTCTTTTAGGTTTAGTATAATCAATAATAGCATGCCCATTTATAAATAATGTCAATATACGTAACTTTTTGGGGGATAAATATTTTCGTCGAAACGAATTAACAAACCAATCAGTATTTTCTTCCGGATCCCTTATTTTCTTAATCATCTTTTTTTTCTCATATTGTAATATTCGATCGACATCCTCTGTAGAATATATTTCTCGTAAACGGGAAATTATAGCGTCCAATTTAGAGATCCGGTCTTCGAATGTACAGAAATATCTTCTTAATTTGTATGGACTTCTACGTTTATAGCCTATCTGTCGATTAGCATATTCCCATTTATTGAGTCGATATTCAAACAAGGAAACATCTCTTCGGTCAACTATTTTTTGAGTAAAGGTTGCAATCTCCACAAAGGGAACGTTTTTATTCAACCAATTGACGAGCGCTTCTATTTCTTCCTTTGATTGCATTTCAGGGCGTGTTGTTTTTAATGTAAAAAAAAAAAATCGATACTACTCTTAAAAATTCAATCCTTATTGGATCCTCTTTAGCCTACTTAAAGCGCTCAAGCCCACTCCCTAACACGCGTATCTCAGCGTCTCTTCTTTAATTGCCTTAACGCCACCCGGCAAAAACCGGGTGATAAATGCGCCGTGTCCTTTATATTCGGAGCCTATTCAAAGCGCGATAGGAATAGTATTTTATCGCATACGGATTGTCATAAAAATTGAAGAATTATTTCTAATATTGTAATGCTGGAGTGTTTTTTCATCATCAAGTCTCCTTCCCGCAAAGTAGATATCTTGTGATACAGCAAAAACTCCTGTAATTTCTTGTAACATTAATTTGATATCCATGACAGTGTGTGATGGTTTGACATCAAGTGGAATGGTTTGAATGATTTGATTATTATATTTTATATATTTTATATTAATCCTTATCGGATCCTGGATAGCCCTTTGAGCTTCCCTTTGAGCTTCCCGTCGAGCCCTTTGAGCTTCCTGTCGAGCTTCTCTTTGAGCTTCCCGTCTTTGATCTTCCCTTACAGCTTCAAGTGGTCTACATTTAAAAAAATTTATGTGTATTATAGATCCATTTACAATATTGTAATCCTGGAGTTGCTTACTATCTCGCATATTTTTTCCGCTTCCATTTTCGATCAATTGGGCATTTTCAATAGATAATTGTGATAATTGTTCTATCAATAATTTGGTTTGCTTGACAGTGTCTGATGGTTTGACCTGAAGGGGATATTTTCTAACAGTCTTGCCTTCATGATCGTAAAATCTGATTTGAATCATTATCGTAGGCGATTGTTGACCAGCTACCTGAGCAACCATCCATTGACGCATTTTTTTTTTTTAGATAAAGAAAAAAAATTTTTTTGACATTTTGTAGTAATTTGGCAGTACATTATAGGATACATTCAAGCCAAGAGGCCTTTTGCTTGTAATGATTGTGGAAAATCATTCACGTTAAAGAGAAATCTTACGAAACACAAGTAGCAGATGAAATAGGATATATAACAGTTTTATTCGTAACATTTAAGGGATTAACAGTTGATAATTTAGGAGTTTTAAATATATTATCAAATTTTACAGATCCAATATTATTATCATCTCCATCAGTAATAATTATTGAAATATTTAAATATCTCATTAAATCATCTTTTGAGAAAACTAAATCTGTGGATGGATTCGATATGTAATAAGCAGTGAATGGTGAATTAAATAAATTCGATTCAAGTTTAAAAAAACGTACAGCAAATTCATCTGTATGTATATTTATACTATTATCATCTAATATTGGATTTGCTTCTGCATAAATATTGTTTACATCATAAGTAAAAATTATAGACATTATTAATCTATAATTTTGAAAAAATAATAATTTCATGAATCAAAAAAAAAATTATTCAAAATATTTTTTTTTCTATCAGTATAAAAAAGAAGGAAGCATGCAAGTTTTCGTACGCACGCTGACAGGTAAAACGATCACGCTTGACGTCGAACCCACCGACACCATTGAAAATGCAAGCAAAAGATTCAAGACAAGGAAGGCATCCCTCCCGATCAACAACGCCTGATTTTTGCCGGCAAACAACTCGAGGATGGACGCACCCTTGCGGATTATTCGATTTCTAAAGAATCAACGATCCACTTGGTATTGTAATTGGAGCTACGATCCTCTTGCTGTAGCATCAGCATCATCATTAACAGCAATAGAGGCTTTGTGAAGAGTGGAGTACTCTTTTTTTTTTCTATTCTAAAAAAATAGAAATACGGAGAAAAAGAACAAAAAATGCATCGTTTTACCCAATGGAGTCGTCGGATGCTTCCGAAGATCTCGGATACCGAGCGCGTCGCGCTCGAGAGCGGTACGGTCAGCTTGGATCGTTTCTTTTTCAAGGGGGAACGTTTATCGGCGGCCAGTCTTGTCAAGATGATACCATGCCCGAGACGAGACGAGGACAATCCGATAAACAAAATGGTGGAGCAATTCTGTCGTTCTTTGGATGACGAGAAGATCATGACCCAGAAGAAGATCCCAGAAACTATCTTTGAAAGTTTGAAACAAACCCGGCTTTTGGGGATGATCATTCCCAAGAAATACAACGGTCTTGAGCTAAATCATCATGATCAGTCTCAGATCGTTCAAAAAATATCGACGGCATCCAGTACCGTCGGAATTTTAGTCATGGTGCCCAACTCGTTGGGCCCCGCCGAATTATTGTTGAAATATGGGACGCCCGAGCAGAAAGAACAATATCTGCCCGGTCTTGCGTCTGCGGACCTGATTCCGTGTTTCGGACTTACGGGGCCTCTCTCCGGCTCCGACGCCGCGTCGATGAAAGATAAGGGTACGGTTTTCCGTGGAAAGGACGGCACTCTATCGATCCGTCTCCATTTAGAGAAACGATATATTACGCTGGCGCCCATTGCCAATTTGGTGGGGGTAGCATTTCATCTGGAGGATCCTCAGAATCTCTTGAGCACTGGAAAAACCGGGATTACCGTAGCATTGGTACCCGCTAAAGAGCTCGTCACGGGACCGCACCATCGACCCATGGATGTGCCTTTTCCGAACGGGACGATCCATGCGGAGGATGTAGAAATTCCCGTATCCTATATTATCGGGGGTGAGAAAAGGGCAGGGGAAGGATGGCGGATGCTGATGGAATGCCTGGCGGTGGGTAGGGCGGTGTCATTACCAGCGGGTGCGGTGGGTAATGCCAAACTCGCGAGTCTTTATACGGGGTCGTACGCGGTCTTCCGTACGCAGTTTCGAAAGATGATCGGCGATATGGAAGGGGTGCAAGAGAAGCTTGCGTTGATGGCGAGCGAGACGCTAAAGCTCACAGCCATGCAACACATGACGAATTCTTTGCTGGACCAGGGTCACAAGCCAAGCGTGATCAGCGCGATCATCAAATACGAATCTACCGAACGATCGCGAAAGATCTTGCTTGCTGGTATGGACGTTGTGGCAGGTGCGGCGATATGCAAGGGTCCGCGCAACCTTCTTGCCAATATGTATCAGAGCGTTCCGATTGGGATCACGGTAGAAGGGAGTAATACGCTGACGCGGAGTCTCATCATCTTTGGTCAGGGATTGATCCGTAGCCATCCTTATCTAAAAGACATGATTGATCATCTCATGGCGCATGAGGACAAGCAATTCTTGCGTCTTGTTGGGCTTCTTATCAGGGACAATGTCTATAACACCACAGCGTGTCTTTATTACCAGCTGATTCCTGCAAGCCGTAATGATAACGCGTTAATCAACAAGTATACGCATCAGTTTGCGGTCACGGCCAATTTGATGCTTCTTTTGGGGAAGCAATTCAAGTCCAATCAAATCTTGTCGGGGAGGATGTCGGATATCATGGGATCTTTGTATATTCTTCAGGCGTTGGAATGGTGGGAAATCATGTATCCAGAAGAGACGAACAAAGCACTGCTCCGTGTGGCAAGAAAAGAAGAAATCCTCAAGATAAATCAGGCATTTCGCTCTTTTGTGGACAACTTTCCTCTTGTGTTACCCCGATGGTTTTTGAAAATCATAACGTGCACAGGCGTGTACCGCATGCCTCGTGTAACCAATCAAGATATCGTCCAGGCCTCCAAGACACTCACAGAGGACGTCGCTACAAGAAACATGCTGTCCAAAGACATCTTTCATTCCGAACGATTATCTTTCTTTCTTAAATATCATGATGAGGTGCGATCCTATCATGAGAAAAGGTTGCTTATGCGTCCTGGAAAAGAGTTTCAAGAAGAAGAAGATAAAACTCTTGAAAAAATAGTTTTGGAAGGGGTTACTGTGGATAGTTTTGAAAATGAAAAAAAAAATTAGGCAGAAGCATGCGCAGGTTCGGTGAGTCCGATGCGGGCATAATAGGCAGGGATGGGCCTCTTGAATCCTTGCTCGTTAAGGATCTGTAGGTAGCGTCCTGCTGCTTGTTGCTTGGCCTCATCCAAGAGAGGCGCCTCGGTGGTGATGAGGAGCCTTTTACGATTCGTAAGCTTGTCGTATTGGAAAAGAGAGACAACCTGTCCCTTGTCGCTCTTGTAATTCTCCCAGAGCATGTTTCCCCAGATCATGCTGCATTGTCGTCCGGGTACCTGTTGACGGAAAAAATCAAACGTCTCCTTGAGACGCGTGATGGGATCGTAAAGATCTTCGTAACGCAACGAGATGGATTCCTCATCAAGAATAGATTGGAGGATACGATAGCAGATCCCGTATCCAGCCCCATTCCCAATGATTTTATCAATCAGAAGCTCCGTGGCTCCAAAAAAGGCCTCAAAGACGTCCTCGAGCAAACTCTTGCCCTTTTGTTCCTTAATTTCCTTTTCACAGGAAATAAAAGGTTCAAAGCCGAGTTTGTCCGCAATGCTGGCAAAATTCTTTTTGGAGACAAGATTGATACGCAGTCGAGCAATGACCTTGACACCCTCCGAGTTCTGAAGCTGAGGAAAACGATCCTTGATGTACCAGACGATGGATTTGTTGCACGTAACGTCTCCCAGAATTTCCAGGTACTCATAATTTCTATCGGGGTCAATAGAAATGTGCGTAAAAACATCCGTATAGGTCTTCATCGACTCCTCGTTGGTCAGGAGATCAATGTATCGTGTCTTGAGTCCACTGCGGAGCAACAGACTACGGATGAATTCGCAAAAAGGCGGACCGCGAATCCCGTAGGAATATTCTCGAGCCCTGTATTCGTTCATGTTGTTGTTGTTGTTGTTGGCCACCTGCACCTGTACGTGAAAAACGTCCTTCATAAGTTTAGAAATGGTTCCCTCGTTTTATTATTGGTTGATATAAAAAAAAAAAAGACAAGAAGAAATAATCAATTTTTTTTTTTAAAAGGAGGGGATCATGAATATGAAAAAAAAGATCTTCTATCCGGTCTTTATCAAGTGTCTTTCTTTTATCAGTGATCCTTTCTGGAGGTTCGTGTACGAGGATCTCGCCTACGGGAGATGTCCTTACGGTCTCTATCTGCAAAAGAATTATCTATGTTGTGGGATCAAGAACAAGGAATTTACCTACAAGATTGAGACGGATAAAGATCCCGAGGAGTTGTTTAATGATACGTATGGTCTGTTGAAAAATCGTGTCGGGATTTTATCCGAAAAAGAAAAGTTGATTCAGAGAGACAAGGTATTGAAAAATCGTCTGTCCGATAACAAGCGGGACGAGTGGCATAATGTAAAGAAAAAGATGATCCGGGACACGTTGTTGGAAAATTTTGTGTTGAATAAATCGAATGAATTTGCGCTGAGTATGAATGTGTGCAAAAAGGTGCTGGCCTTGGTGATTATCGGTCTGATGTTCAAGACGCTTAATTCCAAGGACGTTTGTTATTCGGATGGATTTATACAGGATATCAATGGTTTTGTCTTTCAACCCAAACGCGTTTTGATTACCAAGAATATTTATATGAATCGCGGGGCACGCTGTGGAGAAGAAGAGGGATCGATTGTCAAGAGTCTTCATTCGTATTGGCCGTTATATCTACAAGAGGTCCTGGCGGTGGGTAAATAATAAATCGTCAAATCGTCCAGGGGCGGGTATCATGATAAAGAAATGATTTTCTTCTTTATCAAAAATGACGACCGTGACAACAGGGACAAGTCTTTATCTTTATCGGACGCATCTCTGGGATGATATGAGGAGAAGCATGTATCAAAAGATGCAACACGATCTTGGTGTTGAAAATGTGTATCTGCTTTTTGACAATACCGGGAATCGATTTGAGGGGACTCTTGAATCGAATATGATTTTATTTACCATGGAGGATTGTTGGAAGATTAATCGATTGCATCGATGCAATAAACGACAAATCGAGGCACAATTATTACTCTTTGAGGAGCGATGCGGGGAAAGAAAGTATGATTATTTATGGTTGATCGAGTATGATGTGGCCTGTGATGGAAACTGGAAAGTGGCATTGAACAAGGTGTCGACGAGAGAGGAAGATTTTTTGGCCACGGTAGTATGTAGTTATGCCGAGAGGATGCTGTGGAATGGATGGTTTCAATTGTCGGGACCGCGATGGTTAAAGCCACCTTTGGCGCAACGCGTATGCAGTTTCTTTCCCGTCGTGCGATTCTCTCGCCAGCTCATAGAAACGTTGCGTGAGAATTGTGGACGCTACTCGGGGTTTTGCGAGGTCTTTGTACCCACGCTGGCTTTTGAAAAGGGATTAAAGTGTGGTAATCTACCCCAGGAAATGTTGGGTGATTATTTTACCTACGAGGAAACGCCTCGATCCAGAGAAAACGCGTTTGTGTTGGAAACCCCGCGACAAGATGATCGATTGTATCATCCCATTCTTTATCCAGAACAGGGTTTCATCAATCGGTCTTCATAATGTTGACGACCTCGGAGGCGCTTTTGCACACGATATTGTCGTGATTGAACTCGGCGCAGTATTCATAAATATCCACGTTGGTAAGAAAGATCTTGCGACAGCAATACTTGCGGATAGAAAACTTTTCGAAAAAAGGAACCAGGTCCTTTTCCTTGTCGTCCTTACGGTATTGATAAAAGGCGTCATCGAGATGACCAATCACCTTATTGCATGAAAAACATCGTACGGGAAGCATTTGCGTTGTGTTTTGTTTTTTTGATTTTAATTTAGAAGGTAGAAGAACCCAAGAGAAAAGGTAAATCCAATTTTTTTTTATTGGAGCATTCCAGAAAATGACGTCTTCTTTACCCGTCCAACTTGTTTATATCAACCTCGCCTCTCGAAAGGATCGTCAGGAGAGGATGGAAAAGATGCTAAAGGAGTGTTTTCAAAAGATTCCTTTTGAACGGATAGAGGCGGTGCGTCCCGACGGCGATCTCCTTCTGGATTATAATCGCAACGGAAGATTGACGAATCCGGATTATTTGCGCGTGCTGTCTAACGAGACATCGTTTCTCACGACGGGGAGTGTGGGATGTTTTGCGTCTCATATTGGTCTGTGGAAGAGAGCGGTGGAATCGAGTACGATATTCGTGATTTTAGAAGATGATGTGGTCTTGAGGGATGATATCGAGAAATGTCTATTGGAAGGTATTGCGTCATTGAATGATGATTTTCATATCGCGTACCTTGGACAACCGATGAACCGATGGACAGAGTACGCTTCCTCGTGGAATGATATTTTCTGGAAGATCACACAAGGGTATCATGGTACTTTTGGATACATGATTCATCCATCTCATGCTGCTTTTCTGTTGAAATGTCTGGAGACGATTCCCATGACAGAACATGTGGACAATGCGATGCTCCGTGTTCAAGCGAATGAGAATATTCCCGTGTTGCTCTTCCGTACGACATTATTGACGACGCCCACGGATCCCGGGAGAGATTCCGATGTCATGTGTTCCCGGCGAAGACGACGTCTTTTTCAAACACTTCCCTTGACGACCAAGATTCCTCGAATCGTTTATTTTCTGGCCCATGGGCGCGTCGAAGAACAGAAACAACATTGGCAAAATCTTCATCCCGACGACAAGTTCCATATTATCGAAAACGAAGGTATTCCCCCGTCCACCGGAGGATTTTATGTAGCCCCCGGTATCCTCTGTCGCCGGAATATCCATCCCTTTGTACAGACCGATGCCCTCGAATACTATTCCGTGCACATCGATCAACATGAATCCTCCTCTGCACTCTTTTATGGAATCAACCCCATGCCCCTTAAAAACAAAACACTTACCCTCCCTTCCTGGATCCTTGGAGACCATCCCTGTTCTCTCCTCTATGTTGATTTAAAGAAATGATGCCAAGAGAGGGGAGGGGAGGAGAGGAGAGATTGAGAAAAAAAAAAGAAAAAAAAAAATAAAAATGAAAAGCAATTAAAAGGAGCGGTCTGATTATTTATATCTGACAAAGAAGAAGAAGATTAGAATGATTATTAAAAAATGTGGAATCATAGTGCGTGATCAGTCACAAAAATATCTTCTCGTGTTTGGGAAAAAGTCGGGAAAATGGAGTTTCCCGAAAGGTCATCAGGAAGAGGGGGAGACCGAAGAGGATACGGCGCTACGAGAGCTGAAGGAAGAGACGGGGATTTGTTTCACAAGGAATGACCTGGAGGATAGGATACGGTTCAAGAACAATATTTATTTTAATGTCACATCATCGTCTTCAGGAGACATGATGCCTATTCATATCCAGGACACCAATGAGATTTTAAAAACGTCCTGGTTTTCTTTACCCGAAATGTTGGAATTATCCAAGGAAACTATCAATTATGGATTAAAGAGCTGGTTGAATCATATGCTGGCCAATGATCATTCCATACGTCATACCAAATTTGTGCATCCCATGGATTCTCTTAAATCAACATTTACGGGAAAACCGATAGGAAAATATTATCCGACATCTTGTTAAAAAAACATATGCGAGGTAGCAGCAACAGTGGTTCCAAGGAATGGAATTTATTATCGGAGGGTGCTCAGGGGATGGTGTTATCGCGTGGGAATCGGATCATGAAAATTCTTCCCGAGGCACAGGACAGGGAGGTTTTATTCTGGTCACGAGTGGTGTGGAAGGATGAGGAGGAGGATAAGAAGAAGATGTTTGTAGTGCCTGATAATATTGAGCTCAAGAAAAATTGGAAACCTCCTCTTTCGTCGTCGAATTATCCGGAGGGAAATTATTACATTATGGAAATGGATCGTAAACAAGAATCGTTGGAAAAGCATTTGAGGACCCATCTGTTGACGGTACCGTTGGAGAGGCGGGTGTTGTTACAGATGAAGGAAATCTTGGGATTTTTGAATGACCAGGGATTTGTGCACGCGGATATGCATCTCAAGAATATTCTCAAACAGGGGAATCGTTTTTATCTGATTGATTTTGGTTTGGTAATGCATCGGTCGTTCTGTCAAACAGTACAGGAAACGATGTTATGTGAGATGTATTTGTGGTCACGGGATGATTTCTTTACCTTGTGTCTGGTCCTGGTATTTTTTGGACAGGACGGGCTACGGATCAAGAAGAATGATTACAAAAAACTTCGGAGCAAGAGCATCAAATATTTTTCTAAACAACCTGTGGCATGGATTGAGATGAAGAAGACGCTGCAGAACACGTTTGATTTTCACAAACATGATGATTATTTGTTTTGTTTTCAGCATTTTATCCAGAATTTTTTGACGGCTTCGTCTCAGCTCGCGCCCAGAAAAGGGATTTATGCCTACGACATTCTTACCAAGATTTTTCTGGATCGGCTTTTTCTTTTGGTCGCGGTGTGGCATCCGGATTGTTTACGGTTGCATCTCAATCAGGATCGACAGATCATGTACAAGGAATTGATAGAGGAGTTTAGTAAAAAGAGTTAAATTCATTCCATGTTTTTTTTGTTTCAAAAAAAAATTGATCTTGGGGTGAAGGTGTAGTTATAGCTGAATGTTTAGCAGAAAGAAAAATGGATCATGTTATACAATTTCGAATCAAAGATCGTGTTGATTATCGTCCCTTGGGAGAATCGGCATGGATTGGCGCCACGATTGACTCGATCGTCGAAAAAGAAGAAGCGCCTTATTTGACTCTCATCACGGACTCTTATATGGTCGTAGAAAAAGACGGCTCCCATACCGATAGAGCATGCGTACGATGGGAGGACGTGTTTCAACATATCGCGGTCGCGGGGACGCACGTCAAGGAAGATTGGCGTTCTTCTTTTCTTCATCTTCCTCATCCAAATCCGTACATTGAATTTTTGGATCCAGAGATTGGTAGCTACCGGTTGGGAAAGATGGTCCATTATTGCTCGCAATCTGACAGGGTGTGCATCATTTTCTATCGCTCCCGGGGTGTAGAGATGGAATGTATATGTTTGCCTTTTCATAGCAAGAAACTGCGATGTGCATGGGATTTCATGGAATGAATTTTTTTAATTTTTTTTTCAACGAGAAGAAAAGAAAAAAAACAGAATGAGACAACAACAATTACAGATTCTGCGCAATGGGATTCAGGGCGCCGCGAGGATGGGCAAGACCTATGCCGTGGTCGGTGCTCTGATCCTGACCATCATCGGCGCGCTTATCATCTACGGTGGAGTCCGTCTTTTGATGGACAAGCATACGATGCAATTGGATGCGACTGTCACCCAGGCAACCTGTCGTCCTCATGCGGGAACCTCTGGAGGTTTCTTGTGCAGTGTGGTGGTTTCCTACACCGTGAAAGACAAGATAATGACTCAGAATATTCCCAGGATGCGTAGCCCAGAAGAAGTCAAGCTCGGAGATGCGATGACGATCTATGTCAATCCAGAGAAGCCACAAGACATTCGTGCCATGGGTGCCTCCCAAGGCTTTGGGATCGCATTGATTGTCATTGGTGCATTGATCATCTTCTTTGCCATTCTTTACATGTCTTTTATTACGGCGTACAAGGGTCTGGCGGCCCTCTCCGCCGTGAAGAAGATTTTTACGAATTAAAAAAAAAAATGATTCTTTTTGTTTCCGGGATGGAGAGGTAGGAAAACAAAAAAAAACCAACGATTGGCAATGCTCAAGACGTTCTCCTTTTATTGTACTGCTATTTTTTTCCTTACGGCGTACGCGCTGTCGATGGCCTACAATGTATTATGGGGAATTTCGATTTATGGAATGATCATGATTGTTTATTTCCTGTTGCAAATCTCATTTGCGCATCTAAATTATCGTTATTATTTTCAATTATCGAGAGAAAGCTGGATATCCAAGAATTCGGTAAGGACCTTTTCCACTCCCGAAGGAATGATTACGGAAAATCCTTTCCAATGTGTTTTGGTCATGGTGGGACATCGAGAAAGAGTGGATTATTGGAATAAAGCGCTTCTTTCTATCACTCGTTTGAATCCTATTAATCTTGTCCATGTGTATCTCATCATTGATGGTGATGAAGAAGAAGATCGATACATGACGACCGAGGCGCGGAAGATTTTTCTTCCGAATCCTGAGGACGACGATGCCACCCTGTTGTCTCCTTTCAAATTAGAGATTATATCGATCAAACAGCGAGGAAAGAGGGGTGCCATGTTTTATGGTATTGAAAAGGTTCGTCAGGATTATGCGGGACAAGAGAATAACATGGATGTGGTGTTGAGCGATAGCGATACGGAATTGCATGAGAACTGTATCCTTCGGTTGCAGGAATGTCTGCGCTCCAATTCCAACAACGGATGTGCCACTGGGGTGTTGCAGATCTATAACAAAGTAGATGGTGTGCTTCCCCGTATGATTGATGCGCGTTACTCGTACGCCTTTCTGATTGAGAGGGCATCGACATCCTATATGGGATGTATGACATGTTGTAGCGGTCCTCTAAGCATCTATCGTCTCAGTGTGTTGAATGAATTGGTGATGCGGAAATTCATCACACAGAGTCTTCTCAACGTCAAATGCGAGCCCGGTGACGATCGTCATCTCACCAATCTCGTACTCGCTCAAGGTAATTATGCACGACAAACCGCCATGGCCACGGCGGGTACCGAGGCACCGGAGACCCTCCGACGTTTTTTGCTTCAACAGTTGCGTTGGTCGCGCTCTTATTATCGGGAAATGTACTGGCAAATAAAGGCCATCGAGCATCAATCGTATTATCTTTCCTTGGTGACGGTGTATGAAAGCCTTTTTCCCTTTTTCATCACGTGTTGGCTATGGAGGATCCTCTATTGGAACAATGAAATCCGATACATGTGGCATGGCTTCCTCCTCTCCCTCCTTGTCCTCGTCACTCGCACGTTGATCCTCTTTCTCTATATGCAAAAATGGAGTGTTGTTTACAATCTTCTTTATTATCCCGTGTACATGTTCTTGCTTCTTCCCACGAAAATATTTGCCGTGTTGACCGTGTTGGATAATCGATGGGTGACCGCGCCAAGAGGTGGTGCCACGGCGACGGCGGTTGTCCAAAAATTCCCCTGGCACGTTTGTTTCCTGACGCTATGGAATGTTCTTCTTACCGTGGGTATTGTCCGACAGACCATGATTGCGACCACGGGTCACTTTTTGTAACACGAGAGCGACGTGTCGTCTCCCTTTTTTTTTCTACGGTTGAAAAAAAAAAAAGAAGAAGAGGTAAAAAATGGAAGAAGAAGAATTATTATTGGACAAGTATACTCGATTGATCAAGAAATTGAGAACCCTTTCTGATTCGGATGCTGCTAAAGAGATATTCCTCTTTTTTTCTGAATCGTTTGCCCCTCTTTGGATAAAATTACAACAATCCTTATTATATGATTTTACATTGGATAGTGCGATGCGAAATACCGTTATACGACCAGAAACGCTTAAAAAAGCATTGCAAAACGATCAAGAGGAAGTACGATTATTCCATGCTTGGATGGCAAAAAATAAGGATAGTCCGTTGTCACACTATGTAAAAGACTTGAAACCCATTCTCTCTGAATGTAGTAGTATTATTACTAAACCGATTCTTAAACTCATAAAAAAAATTAGAAAAGAGGGGGGAGAAAAGAACAAAGAAGCCTTTTTCAAAAACTACCGACCCCAATTAATAAAAGTCCACAATGCTTATAATTCCTTACTCCTTCTTATAGGAATACGTCTTTCCGAAGATGTGTTTTTTGAAAAGGACAAGAGGGATAAATTTAAATGGTCCAAAAGTTATGAACGGCTTGATCGGGACCGACAACACCTGGACGATATCAAAATCAATGTGTTGTGGAGAAATATAATCACCATCTATTCTTTTTTGGCCAAGGGTTCAGTGCCGAAAACACACGAGGATTTTTTAAAGGATTTATATGATGAATATTTTCAATATTATGATATCACGCTGGCAGAGATCTCTGGAGCTGGAAAAATAGACCTGGAAAAGGATATTCAAGAACTCAGGACGGTACTTACCAAGATTCTGGATGGTTTGTTGGAAGGGAATATCACGAAAGTAAAAGATGGACTTTATACCCACTTTGCAAGATCCAATAATGATGAAATAAAGAAAAGGATTGTACTTCCACTTATCGTGGAAAAGAGGATAGTCAAAAAACGGTTGGACCGTGTGGTCGAGATGAAGAAATTGTTGGAAAAGAAGAAGAAGGAAAAGGAAAAAAAACGCAAAAATAAGACGGCTCATGTACTTCGTGTGGATCAGTTGCGTGCTGTTCTGACCGCCATTGAAAAAATGGCGATTCAACAACAACAACAACAAGATTTTAGTATCTATCATGACGCTACGTTGACAGAGCAAGAGTATGAAAAAAGTTTACAGGGGGAACCATCCCCGCCCGTCGTCGTTCCCCCGGCTCAAGGACAGCACCACCAACAACAACAACAGCAACAGCTTACCGCGCAATCGTTTTTTCGTGAGATTTTTCATGATAAATATCCCTCTCTTGGTACCGCGCAGGGCGCCCAGGCCCAATTCCGTGGCCAAAAAAAAGAAACCGTCTATCGAGACAATACTCATCGTCTCATCACCGCCTTATCCCAGAGCGCGGTATGGCAGAGTCTTCTCCATAATGTCACTCCCAACGTTTATTTTATCGACATGGCCAATGTTCTCAAGACATGTCCGATTCCGGAATGGAGAGATCTAACCTTTCTTCAGCGTAAGGAATTTATCTTATCGCAGTATGCCCAGATACCGGGTCTTCTAAAGAGACATTATCTGAATCGTTTCACCGGAGAACCCATGAAACATCACCAAGGCAATGAACTTTATGTCCTTTTTGGTCAGAAAAACATGGAGAATGCCTCGGACGATATCGTTTACGTGAACCAACCCAATCGCCAATTTATTATTATTCTCGTGGGATGTTTTGATCGAACCCAAAATTGTAATTGTTATGAAGATCCGGAGATTAAGAATGAGATGGATGATTTTGCGCTCTTGTACACGGCATCGCAGATGGTCCGATATCGCGAAAATCTGCTTTACAGCATCAAGGAAAAGGCATCCCAGTTGCAAGGCGCTTTTACGGCGCTGGGCATATCTCAGGATTACAGGGTAGCATTGCGTGATCTGACCGAATATGCAAAACGCAAAAGTCGACAGCGATATCACATTGTGAGTAACGATCAATACAAGAGAAAACGGCTTCGATATACTCTGGAGGAAAAGGGTCATGTTTCTTTTTATGAATACCCTATCGTCGTCGTCGACATGTCGACGTCCGTCACCACCGATGAAGAATTGCGGACCATTCTACGTGAGAATATTCCAGAAACGGATATCCGACGAATCCCCGGTCGTTTATTACAACCCGTCGCCTTTCCTTGTTATGGAATCATCGCTCGTCTAATTCCTAATCCTCTGATTCGTCAACAAGTGATGGAGATTCTGGCGGTCATGGAATAATGAAGGAACAAAAGAAAAAATGATTTTTCTGGAAAAAAAATTATTCAAAACTACAACACAAATGAAAAAGGTTCAGGAGCTGGAAAAAAAGTTGCGACACTTGGATGACGTGTATTATCATGGCGCCGATCCCTTAGGGATCACCACCACCGACGAGGAATACGATGCTTTACGAGGGCAGTACGAAGAACTGACCGGTAAGAAAGACAAGACCATCGGCGCCACCGTGAAAAAGACCAAGCGAGCAATTCCATTACCCTTTTTTATGGGCAGTCTGGACAAGATCAAGGAAGGAGAAGACACACGTTTCCAGCGATGGAAAAGCGCGGATAAGGTTTCTTTTTTTATCCTCCAACCCAAATTGGACGGTGTATCCGCCATGTATTGTCGACCTCCTCTTTCCCAAGGTGAGGCGCTCTACACGCGTGGAGACGGGTCCATGGGATCGGATATTTCTTTTCTGCTTCCTCATCTCCAACATCTTCCCTCGTTGCGACAAGGGGAGGCTGTACGAGGTGAGATCGTCATGCCCACAGATGTTTTTGAGCAAAAATACGCCTCCTCTTTCAAGAATAATCGCAATCTTGTCTCAGGGATTCTTAATAGCAAAGCACCAGATCCCACTCTCATTCGAGATCTGGTGCTGGTTCCCTATGAGGTATTAAGTTGTAGTGGTGCAGTCGTACGAGCTTCGCCTTCTCAACAAATGCATTCATTGCAAAACGAGATGAAATTTAGAGAAGTGATTACAGGATGCTCCGTACCCTTTCACGATCTTACCATGACGACATTACACCGTCTTTGGGACTATTTTCGAAAAGAAACGCCTTATCCCACCGATGGTATTGTGATCTGGAAAGATGCACCTTATATGCCTGACAAGACAGGGAATCCTGATTATGCGGTGGCATTCAAGAAGACTAAGGAGACGGTAAGGACACGTGTGGTTCAGGTTCATTGGAGTCCTTCCAAGTACAATGTCTTGAAACCAAGGATCGAGATTGAGCCAGTGGATCTTTCCGGAACGCGTATTACGTTTGTCACGGGATTCAATGCCAAATATATTGTGGATCATTGTCTGGGAAAAGGGGCCGTGGTGGAGGTGACGAGAAGTGGTGATGTCATCCCGCATATCCTGGCGGTGCATCGTCCCGCGGACTCGGGCGAGCCGGAGATGCCGTTGACTGTGGCCTATCGCTGGAATGATACCGAAGTGGATATTATTGGTACAGAGAAAGAGGAGGGTGGAACTGCGGATATCAAGAAGATCCATTTTTTCTTCAAGACGTTGGGGATCAAGACGCTGGCGGAAAAGACCATTACGAAGCTTGTGGGAGCGTGTGCGTGCGCGTGCGATGAAAAGGAAACCACGGCACCTCGTCTGATGGTCCGACTCTTAAAAATGTCTGCAGAAGAGATGGTATCCCGGGCGGGTCTGGGTCCCATCGAGTCTCAGAATCTGTGGAAACAGATTCATCCCGAGGAAGGTCCCCGTAAGGTTCCTCTTGCGTTATTGATGACGGCTTCGGGTATTTTTGGTCCGGGATTTGGTCTTCGCAAGATAGAGCCCGTTGTGGATAGGATCCCTCTTGGTGCCGAAAAGATGGCCGAGGTGCCGGGATGGACTCGGGAGAGTGCAAGTAAATTTTTACAGCATATGCCGGCGTTTGAAGCCTTTGTTCGAGATGGTCAGGGGGTCTTGACCATTGCTGATCGTGCTTGTACGACACCTGTCACTAACAATGGAGGAGGAGGAGGAGTGGTCGTCTTCTCGGGATTTCGAGACAAGGAATTAGAAAGACGGCTTGTAGAAAGGGGATACACAGTGGGGAATGGTGTGACAGCAACCGGAACGGTGTGTGTACTTGTACGGGGGGACAAGGAAACAGAAACGGTAAAGACGAAAAAGGCGCGAGAAAAAGGGATCCCGGTACAAACCGTGGAAGAATTTTGTCAACTTTTTTCAATTTGTTAATTTCGAATAGAAAGATCATGAATGAATTATATATCCATGGCAGATACATTTAGACGCACATATTTATATTGTTTTTTTTTTCTTGATAGATATTAGAATGGAAACATGGAAACATACAATACAGATTATGGTTTAATTTCATTGTATAAAAATGAGAAATATATTGGAGACACTTTTAAAAAAGGTAATTATTGGGACATTGAAACGTTACTACAATTACGTGAATATATTCCTCCGAATCGCAATATTTTAGAAATTGGAGGACATTGTGGAACTTCAAGTATTGTGTATGCTACGTTTTTAGATGAAAATAAATTTATCCATGTGTATGAACCACAAAAAAATATGTACCGTTTATTGGTTCGAAATATAAATCAAAACAATCTTCAAAAACGCATTATCCCTTTTCATTTAGGCGTGTTTTGTTTTAAAGGAAAAGGAAAGATGAATAGTACTGATGTCGATGGTGGTGGCGGAGTAGTCGCAAAAAGATATAATGAGGAAATTGAGTTAGATTGTAACTTTGGTGGAATTGGATTAGGGATGGCCGGCGAGGATATTAATTTAACAACAATCGATACAATGAAAATAGACGATATAGGTTTTATTCATTGTGACGCACAAGGTGCAGAGAATTTTATCTTTTCAAAAGGAAAGGGAAAAATAAAAAAATATAGACCCGTTATTTTATATGAAAATAATCAACAATATGATCGACATTTGTTTGATATTGTATGTAAGGCTTATCCTAACTATCAACAAGAAAGTATGTTTGATATAAAAAAGTATTGCATGGAAGAATTAGGTTACTCAAAATGTATAGAAAGATTTAATGGTGGAATTGATACACTTTTAATTCCATAGTTATTTTGTTTGGAAATACTTAACACAGGGGATAATCCTTCAAAAATCCTTGTAAAATTTCCTCGGTGCAAAAACGGGATCGCATCACAAACAAATTTTTCTTCTATGGATCAGTCTGTTTCTACCATTAGATTCTCTTGAAAAATGAAAAATTGTGCACGTTTTGGAAAAAAGAAGTAGTAGTAATGCACTCGACTACTCGACAACAAGATTGAAAGGCACGCTTTCAATCATGTCGGCACCGGGGGTACCGGGGGTCAGGCATCCATTGTGGACTTGTTGGAAATTGTATCCATGAAAATTGAGAACGGTGCCCTGGGAGATCCATGGACAGGTGCCACCATTGGACGCGGCGTCCAGACAACCCACGGGGATTGGTACACAAAAATAGAAACGTTGGTTACTGGAATATTTTGTGAGAGGTGTGCAAGAGGGTGCAATCAGATTACAGCCGGCTTTGCAGGGGGAGCAACAGGGAGCATTGGCGCCGGGTGTGCCCTGAGCCACGCCCTCGTTCCATTCACGGGAGGTGGCGAGCCAGACAAGGATGGGTTCTCCATCGACGGCGGAATGGATGTGCACGGCGGAGACGCCCTGAAGACTATTAAATTGGATGAATCCAGAGAGCGTCTGATTGGCAGAGACCTGGTATTCACAGATACCATATTGGGAAACGGCACGGTACAGCATAGTATACTTACTATAGATAGATATAGATCTTTTTTTAAAAAGTTGTTTCGAGAGAATAAATTCTCAACAACCCTTTGTTTAAAAAAAAATTTGTAAATTTTTTTTTTTAATGGATGGAAATAAAACTAAAAAGATTATGGATCAGTCTGCTTCTACTACTTCTACCGCGCTCAAGGGCGCACCTGCATCTGCTGGGGGTTGTTTCTCTATCTCCACTGTTTTCCAGATGGTACCTCTCGTATTTCTCATCTGTTTGTGGAGCTATGTGTACAACAATGGCAACAAGATGAATACCAGCCTCATCGAGGCTATCTATGCTCTTGCATGGATCACTCTTATTATTACCTTTTGGAAGATCTACAAGGTGATTCATCTGATCCTTCAGATTCCCAACGATAAGGTAAAGCTTGTTTTGTGGATCATCTCTACCTCTGTCATTGCGTACATGATCGTCTTCTTGTGCATTGTGATTGGTGCCTTTTCCCACCAAGGTAAGAATGCTACCAAGGTCATGAGTTTCCTCAACGGTGGATCCTGGGTGTTTTTCGTGTCTCTGATGATCGTGCCCTTTGATATGGGTGTCAAAGAGGTCTTTGATGCGTTTAACAGGAGTCTGGACCAGAGCGCGGATTTCTTCAAGCAAGTTGCCGGAAACGCCAAGAATGCCGTGAACAAGGTTCCCCAGCTGACGAAAAAGTATTACGACAAGCTTTCCAATACCGCGGGGAACCTGGCGGGATCGGTCCCCATTCCCGGATTTTAAGAAGAAAAGAAAAAAAAAATATTTATTCCTTGGTTTAGAATAAATATGCCCCATCATCCTCATTATCCATTGAATCCGTATCGTGTCCACAGCCTGATGCACAAACCCTCTTTACGGGCACAACTACAAAAACAGCAACAGCAACAACAGCAACAAACCCATGGTTGTGCTACGCAAAACGTATTTGAGGGTTATCGCGGAAACTACTGTCCCATGAGGGCGAATTTTCAGCTGGTTTCCACGGAACACAAACAATGTGTCTATACCTCGGGTACGCGTACTTACAAGTTTCGATCCGAAGTATAGACGTGCATCTCTTGTATTTGAAGATTAGGATCCTGTAGAGAATGCAACACCTTTTCATTATTGAGAAGCAAGAGATCACCGGGAGAAAGAGTCAATGAGATGCCGATACGACCGGTAAGAGCACGCAGTCTCAGATAATGATCCATCGAGAAGCTATCTCTACACTCGATCGTCGATCGTCGTGGATCAAACAATTCCAATCTTTTTTCAGATGTGAGTAGTGGTTTCCATCCAATGTTCATACTCATATTGGGGTCGGTACTGGAGAAACGATAGAAAGGTTTCTGCAGGGCGGATTTACATCTACCATCCAGAGTTTCAAGAACGCGAGAAGTTGGTACAATAACAAAAATAGGTCGAACAGAGATAGAAGGCGACGACTGTACAAAATGAGCCACAAAAGGAGGGGGCATCGTTTCTGAATAGGCGGTATATAATCCTAACACACGTGGAAAAGCAGGTGGCATAAGGGGATTGACAGGAAACTGAACGGTGATAGAATCGTTCTTCTTGGCAAGACGAGACGCCACATGAAGAAGAAAACTCTCTCCCCATATGGTTTTTTTTTTAGAAAAAGAAGGATGAGAAGGATCCACTGGAAGTCCACGAATCCATAATATATCTACGAAACCTTGAGAAACCTTTGAACAACCATGATAAATCTCCTTCATGACCTTTTCAGGATCCCAATACTTGAACACCCCTGAAGATTCTTTCTTGAAAAAAGACAGGACGAGAGACCGCATTATGGTATGCTATTATTTCTACTTTACGAGGAACTTTTTTTTTTCTTCAGATACACCAATCGTGTTGACGAGAGGTTTCGTTTCTGTTCGTTCGCATTCAATAGAGAAATGCGTGCACGGATCTTGGCCTTGAGCGCCTCCGTATCCAGTTCAGGAAGGATGGCCTCGGAATAAATATACTTCGATCCGGCCAGTGCATCTACTTCGAATTCGGTGGGATAAGACTCCCTATCAGAAAGAATTTCGCGAAGGGGAAGCGGAAGAAGGAACGACATCTGTGGAGGAAGGATGAAACACAATTGCTCCATGGGAGAAAAGGGCTGGGATGCAGGAAATACAATATTGTTGATATCATATCGAAAACGGGATAGTACCGAAAAAATATCCGACGGAAGAGGACTCACGCGGTAACGATAATGCCAATCATAAGACGGACATCCCTGCAAATAATAGCGCAGTGTAAACACAAGAGATTCCAGATAATTGACCACGATCTGTGTCCTCCCTTCGTTATACGCCGTCATATTCTGAGCATCGATACCGAGGAAATACTCATAGTATTTGGCCTTCCACTCGTGTTTGGGACGACGATAATCAATGAGCGTCGCCAGATGTGCGTAACGATGCGCCTCGGGATGATGAGGACTGAAAAAACACATGTGTTGGTAACGCGACTCAAACACCTGGAAGGGTGTCATTCCCTCCTCCATCTTTCTTGTTTTGCCCGATAGATTTCCCCCCATATGACGAATCCTTTCCTCCGTCTCCTGTTGCATTTCCCGATTCTCCGTCTTGGACAGTTCGACAATCAATCTCTCGAAAAACACCGGATGGATCCTCGGCGTCGCTGGAGACAAAGGATCATAATCGATCAGATACTCACGGATCTCAGGACGAAGACGGTTGTAGATTCCAATCAAAAGATCCAGACCCCCCGAACGAATCTTGAGGAACGGTAACGAAGGGACAAAGTCATTGCCCACCATAAATAAAAGAAAATTGTAATCGTTGAGGATTCGAAGCTCATCGATATCTTCTCCTCGATAGGTTACGGTAAGCTGGTTGAAAAAATCCTTGCGAAGGGCATCCAGATCGCAATAGATAAATTCAAAGTCCTTACAGAAACGAGACTCGTGTAAGGACTCCTTGTCCGGAATTCTCATAATATGGATTTGACTCTTGTGAGTCAGAAGAGAAAGGGAGATCATGTCCCCATCGGGACTATAGACCACCACGGAGGCATCCCTCGTCTGCGGATCCGCATGAATCATCCGAATCCTCTTCAAAAACTTGTGCTCCCCCTCACCAGGACAGCCCACATCGCTAAGAAGCACCTGACTGTGAAAACGATTGGCCTTCATGGCGACGCGCAACGCCAAACCCATCTTTTCCATAAAGACCGTGCCGGGACAGATGTTGGGACTCGGATCCCACTCAATGGGATTTGCCATATCCAGCTCTGCTCGTTTGGCTCTCATCACCTCCTTTAGTTGCACCGACTTGTAACGCCGGGAACGCTGTTGAACCATCTTGGCACGCGGCGCCACCCCATCCATGGAAATAAACACATAATGCGCGGGACACACAATCTCATTGACCATATACAGCACCTTCTCCACAGTGGCTTCAATGAGACGATCATGAATGATCGTTTCGTCCTGATCGGAAGAAGAAAGGCTCCGTTGGATCTTGTTCCACGTGTTGTAGACCAGCGAATTGAAATCGATAAAGAAATAATCAAATTCCTCGCCCCCCTGCACGGCTCCTCGGATAAGACGACGATTCTTCTGGAGAATCGAACGAAAAAATGTTGGAATACCCATAGACCTGATCAATTATTCAAAAAATGAAAATTTGGTAATGTTTATTAATTGGAAAAGCGCTTTTTCTTTAAACCATTTTAGGAAGGAAGTAGGGATAAGAGTTCATCAATTTTTTTGTGGAGAGTGATGGCCGAGAGAAGGAGGGGTTTTGCGGATACAGGATCCCATAAGGAGCCAAATCGGGGACTCTTTCGATCATGCTGAAAGATCGTGTGGAGATAAAGATAATGCCTTTTCTCTCCTTTAAGATAAGGAAGGAGGAAACCGAAAGATTTTAGGAGACTGGTCCCGTTGTTATTTTTATATCGGAGGTAATCAAAGTGAAAATAACCATAGCTTTGAAGAATACGGACGAGTCGGATGATGCGATGAAGATCGCTAATGTGGTATTCGAGACTGTCATGTTCCATGGCATTTCGGAGCATACCGGTGTTGAGGAGATGATCGTCGAGATAATGAATAAGATCCAAGTGAACCTGTCGTATCATGGCATTGTCGGATTTTAGGATACCAAGGAACATCCAGAGTCGGAGGAATAATAAATACTCGGAATGATTCACGTGGTATTGATCACGCATGGATGTTCCATAAGCGATGAATCTTTGCACAAACATGAGAATCCGATCATCTTTTTTCCGAAAATTGGATCGATAAACCATGTAGACACGCAAAAACTCGTGAAAGACATGGAGATTCATAGGAAGATCATATTTCATAGGGTCATAATCAATACATAATCGTATTAGATGAAACTTTTTCTGGAAGCAAGAGTCCATTTGAGAGATCTCATCAAGTAACTCGGTGGGAGTCGTCGGGTTCATCGAATTAATCCCTTCCTACAAATAGCCAACATAAAAAACTCTCTGGTGTCAAAAAAAAAACTGATTTTAATATTTTATCAACAAAAAACATTCAACAGGTAATAAACACAAGCATATTCAAATGGTTATTGTGACTCGATCGAGAAAGAAAAGAGTACCCTCTTCCTCTTGCTCCTCCTCCTCTCCAATGGATTCGTCCGATGCGGATGTGGATGTTGACTCGATGGTTTCGTCGGATGATTATGATACGATGGGAGAAGAAGAGGAGGAAGAATCTTCATCTTCTGTTCACCCCGATACAAATACAAAAGAGGGAGGCACAGAAGGAACGGAAGGAGGCGAAGAGGAAGTCACCGAGGAAGAAGAAGACGACGACGATGGAGAAGAGAAGAAGAAAAAGAAGAAGAAACATGGTAAAAAAAATCTGATGAAATCCATCAAGATCCAGATCGTGGCGGATCCTAACAAGAAGAAACGATTGTCCGCTTCTTCTACCTCTCGTCGCAAGAAGCACAAAGAAGAAGACGAGTCTGAGGTGGCCGATTCCGAGACAATCGATTCTTCGGACTCTTCCGATTCCTCGGATTCTTCTTCTTCGGACGAATCCGATCCCGAGGACGATTATCTCTCTTTTGTTCCCAAGCGTCTTCAGCGTCATCCGCGGTCCATGAGAAAGATTCAGAAGTGGATCCAGGACATTGAAGAAGAAAAGGTCACCCTGGATCGTTTACTGGAAAGCAAGATCCGGAAAAAGTACAAGCCCGAGATCTTTGAATGGATCATGATTTACGAAAATACGATGCCTCTTTCCGAAGAACGGAGAGAAGTCCGACAGCAGATTTCTCAGATGATGGAGGCCTATGAAAAGGAATATCCCCAGTACAAGGAGAACAAGAAAGAAGTCAAGGCCTTTGAGAAGCAGAATAAGGATTACAACGAGATGTTTGACATTCAGTACAAGATCCTTCGTTTACAGACGAGCGACAAGAACAAGGAAGCCATTTATCGCAAGTTCATGGAACTCAAAGACAAGGCCGATGATGTCAATGAGGAATTCTACAAGCTCAAGAACTGGATCCAATGTTCACTTCAACTTCCATTTGATCGTGTCAAGCAATTCCCCACCTTTATCAGCGTCACCGAGTATCTTCGAAAAGTCCAGGCCATCTTTGATACCGAGCTGTATGGCATGACCAAGGTCAAAGAACAATTGCTTCTCTTTATCCACGGAAAGTTGTTGAATCCCGATATGAAGGGATGCTGTCTGGGTCTCGTGGGAGAGCCCGGGGTGGGTAAGACCTCCATCGCAAGGTGTCTGGCACGGGTCATGGATTTCCCCTTTGAACAAATCACCTTTGGCGGTGTCAACTCGGCGGATTATATCCGCGGGTTTGATTACACCTACGTGGGCTCACGACCGGGAGAGATTGCCCGATGTTTGACACGGATGGAATATAAGAATGGAATCATCTTTTTTGATGAGTACGAGAAGATCTCCCAGAACAAGGATATCACGGCCTGTCTGTTGCACGTCACGGATTTCACACAGAACAATACCTTTCGTGACAATTATCTCTCGGATCTCCAGATTGATCTTTCGAGCCTGTGGTTCATCTATTCGATGAATTCCTTACCGGAAGATGAGGCGCTCAAGGATCGCATGTTTTGTATCACCGTCGAAGGCTATAAGGAAGTAGAAAAAATCCGGATCTTGTGTGACTATCTTTTGGTCAAGCATCTCAAGAATCTGGGACTCCAGCCCACAGATGTTACGATCAGCGATGAGGTGGCACGCGCCCTGATTCAACGTGTCTGTCCTCACGAGAAAGGGATCCGTACCATGGAAAAGCATCTGAAGGATCTCTTGAGCAAGATCAGCTTCCTGGTCTCCAATCAGGATGCAATCCAATGCTCGTTTTCTCTTCCCGCCAAGTATATGCCCTTGGCCTGGCCCATCTCACTTACGACAGATATGATGGATATTTTGCTCAAAGATGTGAACGGGACACCCAGGCATCTTAGCATGTATTGTTAGTTGGTGGTGACATCTCTCGATTGATTATTTTTATTTTTTTCTTCTGGCATTCCTGACAATAAAAATAAAATCAAAAAATTTTATTTTTCATTCTTGCGATTAAAATGATACGTACCACGATCTCTATCGTCAATGCCTTGCTGATCTTGATTATTTTAATTCTCACGATAATCCTCTTGAGCACACGTTACACTGCCGTCGCGATGGAATCGTTTGTTTCATCGTCGTCCAAGCCTCCTGTTCCTCCTGTCGCTGTAACCAATCCTGATGATTCTCTCCTGGGCGTTTCCCCTCAGGGCAAGAATTCGTTTCCCAATTCAGAAGCGCATATTTTTAATCAGAAACAAGACAAGTATGGTATTGCTCAATGTACCTACGGTGGTTACACGCCTATCCTGACATGCTCTTATGACAGTCGGGTGTAAACCGAAAATTACTTTTGCTCTTCCATCTTGTTCATTAAAAGGTGAAGCTTGTCGTAATCAATCTTTGGACTGCGTGCTGGTGGCGCTGGCGGGGCTGACGATATACGTTTTGTGGTCGTTAATGCGACAAACATGGCCCTATGGGCTTGAGGAGAAGGACAATGAAGCCTGCAATTGGGATACTGTCCATGACAACCTGTTGGATTATTATTCATATCTCTTTTTTGTTTGATTAGCAAAAAATAAGACAAATATAAAGACTGGCAACGATGATAAACGCAGACAAGTATACGCTCCTCATTTCAATTTTTTTTTTCATTCCCCCAGAAACACAACGGCACTTGAAAAAAAAAATATTGATCGAGAGGAAATTGATAATTTATTTTTTCTATTCAAAAAAACATGCATTGGGTACAGAAAACAATGCGACTCATAATCATAATGAACGTATTATTGCTTTCCACCATGACGACAAGAACAACCACTATGGCTTTTTTTCAGAACAAGGGTGTGATGCCTTTCTGGTACCCCATCATCCCCACCAAAGAGCTGAATGATGTCAACAAGAAGAATATTCAGAAAGTCATGTTTTGTGATACACCCCTTGTCTGTTACAAGAAACCCAATACATCGTATATCCTGCACAGTGATATCTGTCCCCATCAAGGGGCGTCTTTTGGCGAGGCCGGTTGTGTCAATGAAGAAGGAAATCTGATCTGTGGATACCACGGGTTTGAGTTTTGTGATGGTAATTTTTGCAAGATTCCTAATCCCGATAAGAAGAATCTCAAGAGTTTCCGATCCAAGATTACTCTTCAGCGTTTCCCTGTACAGTTTCGTGATGATTTCCTTTTCTTTCGTCCCCTTCATTCCAGTGACGATATTAACGATAAGAAGGAAGAACAGAAGGAAGATGTATTTTATCCCCCCGAGGAAGCAGATGATGGATTTCGTGGAGTCGATGGCTATATTGTGGTTAATAATAATTACATGACCGTGTGCGAGAATTTGTTAGACATGCTTCACATTTCTTATGTCCATTCTTTTGGTAGCCGGGAATCCCCGTTGCCCTACGACATTCGCACCAAGCGTCTCAGTAACACTTCTTTCCAGGCGCAATTCATGTATGCGCCCAATGCCAACACCATCTCGTCACGCGTGGGACAATCCCCCAAGGTCATTGTTCAGAATGAATACCATCTTCCGACAAACACGATCACACGTGTCTTTGCCAACGAACTCATCAAGACGGTCTTTACACGATCAGTGCCCATCTCCAAGAAAAAGACGCTTTTGTATTGGAAGATCTACCGCAATTTCTGGTTGGATCCGTATTTTCCTGTTTTCAATGTGATTGGGGATTGGTTGACACGATGGCTCATGGAAAAAACGGTCATGGAGGATATCCAGATGCTGAAAAATGTCTACGATGACGCAAGAGAAGGACCTCTCGTGACCAAATACGATATCACGATTGCCAATTTTCGTAAAGATGTACAAAAATATTCTCAATAGAGTTTTGATAAAAAAAACTGAAGCCTGTCCCCCGCTTTTCCAGATGAGGAGAAGGAGTATCGAGTAACTGACACAATCAAAACAAAATCTGACCTCTCTTGTTTTGATTTTTTTTATTCCACACAGAAAACAACAACACCATCATCACCTTTCCGCGATCGATGAAGCCTATCCAGAATCTGACCTCGTATCTGAGGAGGGCGTTTATGGAGGTATGCCCCGAGACGGACGAGGCTCACGCGGTCGCACTGCTCAAGGCGCTCAAGAGCTCACCCTCGATCCTTGGTGGCGAGGTGATTGTGGAGGAGCCTTTCCCAACAGACCGTCTCACGGACGCACAGAAGCAGTTGATGGACCAGCCATTTTTCACCACGTACTCGGATGCCACCGACCACCTCTGTTCGTACTCAGAGGAAGAGTGCCAGCTTGTAGAGAACGCAGGAAAGGCGCTCTCGGCGATGAACGCGGTGGACGTCCGGAACGAAGCCACGGTTCGCTCTGTTCTTCCCAAGGTCATTGAATACCGCAAGATTGAGAACGCGGCATGGGATCCTCTGAAGCGGGACACCGTCGTCCAGCTCAAGTTTGAGCTTTCAAGACCTGCGCCTCTTCGTCTCGTCCAGGCCCCGTTTTCCACGGTGTCTCCGAGTCTTGCGATGATGGTGCGTCATGTCGGCAAGCCGTTCCAAGGTGCGCATATGACGGTGACCGATCTCGAGGTGGTTCGCCAGCACCTTGGAACGTGCCACTACTTTATCGCCACGTTTTGGGTAGGTCCCAGCGACAAGTTCAAGATCGAGATTGGGACGGCCTACAGGAGCGCGCATTTTCCTGGTGTCGCATCAGTCGCTCCGGATCATATCTGTCGGATCCTGACTCGTGGGAATCTCCGGGGCGAGGAGCTCAAGAAGGCGTATGAGGATTTTGAAGAGGCCTATGGGGAAGACGACGAGGACGAGTTCCTCCACCACAGGGTTCCTATCCTCCTTCAGATGCAGGATTTTATTCGCCTATAGTTTTTTTTTTTAATTCTTTGTTGAATGGTAATACGGGTTGCTCATCATTATTAACGGATCCACCGAAAGAAAATCAAGTATAATTTCATACCTCGTTGTTGTGTATGTTTTTGTTTTTTTTAATAAAATGTGCAAGAAACTCTCATATATCCTCCGTCATGGCGCAACATTGGCGGGTCTGAAAGTCCGTCAAGATGGATTTGTCAGGGTGAACGACCTGTTGTCTCTCAAGGATTTCCAATCCTACAATCTTGAATCGTTACAAAGAATCGTTGCCGAGGACGAGAAAAAGAGGTACAAGATGATCATTGATGATGAATCGGGTGACTTTTACATCCGTGCAAATCAGGGACATTCTTTAGAAATAGAGGGAATTCAAGACGACTTGATGCTTACTCGGATCACGGAGCCACTTCCAACGTGCTTCCATGCGACGTACCAAAAGAATATGGAATCCATCAGGACCACAGGCTTGAAAGTGATGAATCGGAAGCATATCCACTTGTCGACAAGTTTAGAATCGAGATCGGGAAAAAGAGCGGGTTGTGATATATTGATTCATATCGATATGAAAAAAGCCATGGAGGATGGTATTGTTTTTTACCGATCAGATAATGATGTCATTCTTACCTCGGGTATAGACGGTGTTCTTCCTCCAAGATACTTTTTGAAAATGGAGGCCTTCCTTTCCTTGATGAGTCAAAGGAATACGGAGTGATAACAACAACAACGGGTACTCACGATTGAAAAAAAATGCATTATTTTTTTTTTCAAAATAGAAAACAAATAAAGAATGTATCGATTGCATGAAGCGGTAAAAAAAAAGGATAAGAACGAGGTCTTGAATCTTTTAAATCATGGTGGTGAAACGGATTTATCGGTAATGGATGAGGAAGAAAAAGGCGTGCTTTATTATGCGCTGGACGATATAGATATCCTGGAAACAATTGTGTCCCATCCCAAGGCCAAACAACGGATCAATGATTGCTATCTATTGGTGAAAGATATAGAAAAATATACTCCACCCACAATTGCTACGATTCAGAAAATCTTGGCGGATCATGATGTTATGGTTTATCAAGGGTTTGATTTGAGAAGACCAGTCACTTATTATACTTATCTTCGTTTGACACAGGAAAAAAAGGGATCATGTGAATATTCACCAAACACTTCTGGATATATATTAAATATGTCCATCTTATTGAAATGTTTAAAGTCATCTGTTCCTCCCCACTTATTATTAGAATTTATGAAAATTATGGGAGAGGGGAATTTGATTACCACCTATTCACGTTTGAGAGCCATTGGAGCCGATCCATTCACTTTTTCCGATGGACTGGATAAACTTCTCGATATTATATATAATATTAAAAAAGCAAAAGCGGATCTTGAAATTCTTTATAAAATAAATTTTTTGAAATTAAGACCCAAAAATGATAGCTGTACTTATCAACATTTTTTTCCTTTTGCTAAAGATCAATATATTGGTAAAGTAGTTTTAGAAAAATCAGGTGTATATACAACGTTATCCGGTATATTTAATAATAAAGGTTTCATGATAAGGGGAGCGAGTGAATCAAAAGATGATTGGGAATGTCATATCTCCCAAAAACATGATCACCAAAAACATGAATGTTCGGAATGTTCGGAATGTGGAAAACGAGAATCAAAAAAATCTCTGTTTAGTTTATCTTCTTCTTTATATGGGGACTTTTTTCCAGATGAATCCGATTCTATTATAAAATTTATAGGAGTGAGTGTTTATAGAGAATTTTCAAATTATGAATATAGGTTTGGAACCTTCAAATTAAATAAGAACAAACAATATGATAGCCATGGTAAAGTGATTGTAGTGATTAAAACATCGGAATCTTATCTTGTTCTTGATGGCAATTTTGTTGATAATTATATGATAGAAGGGGAAATGACAGAAAATGGGAATTTTAGCAAGGGAACCTTTATGAAAACACCAAAGAATGAATATGCGATCCGTACCGGATTTAGGACTGTTGGAAAAACAACCAAGTATTATATTAATGGGAAAGAAACATCGAAAAAGAAATTTGATGATTTTCATTCTAAAGCTTCTTCAACCCCTGTTTCGTCCCCTTCCGTTGGATTGACGGATCAGGATCTTATTGCGATGGGGACTCATCCGGATACGACTCGTCCTAAACCATCTAAATCATCGTTACCAAAACCGTCAGTCGTTGCTGTCGTAAAACCTCAACAACGTTCTTTCCATCAACGAATGAAATCTTTATTTCCGTATCCTGATTTCTGGAAAGAAAAATTGTCAGCACAACAAGCTCTATCTCCAGAACTCGAGTGGAATGAAGTCGAGTTGAGAGTAGAAGATCCCTTGTTATTCGAGCTCTATGTCGATCCAGTCCGACTCCGTGGTGATCCCGCTGGTCGCCCGTACCAGCGTAGCGCCATCCAACGCCATTTGAAAGACGGAAATTTTTATGCTCCGCATTCTCTTGCTCCTTTGCAAACTCAACAAAAGCGACAGATGCTCGTCGATGAGCTTGTCAAGAAAAGGGTGGCTCTTTTCCATCGATTGAAGGGCTTGAAAGACTCTCCCGAGCCCTTGACAGCACAAGAGATGAGAGTATTCAATGAGATCATCGATAGTGGCCGGCAAAGACAGGCATTAGAGCTTTCTCCTTATTTGGATTTCTTGGAAATGAAACGAAACCTGAATGATTTATCCCGATTACAAGCCCTTCAAAAACAAAAACAAGCCCAAGCGCATCGATCTGTATCCGTGCCTGCTACTTCTGGCGCATTAGAGGAACAGCTTATCGAGAAGATTTCAGACCTCGTATACAATAGGTTGCGTGCTGACTTTAAGAAAAAAACTAATCGATTTACTATTTTTTACGACAAGAAGAATCTTGCAGACAAAGCAATTCGTGATACCATTAAAATAATAATGGACGAGGAGGTCCAAAAAGGAGTGGACAAGAAAATGTTGAAGAAAATAAAAGAACAAATTATTAAACAATTTGAGATCAATAGAATAGCCTCTAATTATTTTCAGGTAAAGAAAAAATAGAACCAGGATTAGGATGATCCAGAACAAAGGCGTTTCCGCTCCTGTCCCCGTTCTTGCCTCTTTAATAAATAAAGTTCCCAGCTCTTATCCGACTTGTCCGAGCATATCTGCCATACATCTGATGTCTTGTAAACCTGCCCCCGTTGTTGTTTGTTGAACAGATACAGTTGCCAACTCCTATCCGACTGCCATACATCCGATCTCTTGACCTTTTCCATATTTCTGGGGGAGAGAAAGTAGAATGGAGATTTAGATACCGTGATAGACGTGGAAACTCAACTCATAAGTTTCCAGTGGCCAAGGTCCAAGATTATTCAGTTTTTTTTTTTCAATACTGCCACATTTCATTTTGAAAAAAAAAATTGATCTAAAGTTTTTAAGAGTCTTTATTCAAACACCAAACCAAAAAAATATCACGAGAAGAAATGGCAGAGACAGCACAATCCGTACAGAACAAGCGTGTGATCGGTATCGATCTTGGAACCACCTACAGCTGTGTGGGGACGTGGCAGAATGATCGTGTCGAAATTATTACCAATGATCAGGGAAATCGTACTACACCCAGTTGGGTGGCCTTTTCGGAGGAGAGGCTTGTGGGCGAGGCGGCAAAGAATCAGGCGACCATGAATCCCGAGAATACCATTTTTGATGCCAAGCGTTTTATTGGCAAGCGTTTTGATGATACCACGGTGACCAATGACATCAAGCATATGTCATGCACGGTCATCAACAAGAACAACAAGCCTTATTTTTCTGTCAATTACAAGGAGGAAAAGAAGGAGCTGAGTCCCGAGGAGGTGTCGGCGATGGTCCTGGGGAAGATGAAGCAAATTGCCGAGGCGTACCTGGGTGGCGATGTGGTGGATTGTGTGGTGACGGTGCCGGCGTATTTCAATGATGCCTCTCGTCAGGCGACAAAGGATGCCGGTGTCATTGCGGGTCTGAATGTCCTCCGTATCATTAATGAGCCCACGGCAGCGGCGATTGCCTATGGACTGGACAAGTGTGCGGATGGTAAGGAGAAGAATATTCTGGTGTACGATTTTGGCGGTGGGACGTTTGATGTGTCCCTGTTGAACTTGTCGGATGGGGTATTTGAGGTCAAGGCGACCGCGGGGGATGTGCATCTGGGGGGTGAGGATCTGGATCAGATCCTGGTGGAGCATTGTATCGCGGAGTTCAAGAAGAAGTCGGGGCTGGATGTGAGCAACGAGAAGCGTGCCCGTCGTCGTCTGCATGCGGCGTGTGAGCGTGCCAAGAGGACGCTGAGTGCTTCGACGACAGCGCCCATTGAGTTGGATTCGCTGTACCAGGGTATTGATTTTCTGTACACCCTGACAAGAGCCCGGTTTGAGTCTCTGGTGGGGGACGTGCTTCGCAAGACGCTGGATCCCGTGGTCAAGGTGCTGGAGGATGCCAAGCTGGGCAAGGCACAGGTGGATGATGTGATCCTGGTGGGTGGAAGCACGCGTATTCCCAAGGTCCAGTCGTTGTTGCGCGATTTCTTTGGCAAGGAGCCCAACACGGGGATTAATCCTGATGAGTGTGTCGCGTATGGTGCCACGGTGCAGGCGGCGATCCTGGGAGGTATTGAGTCGGAGAAGACGAGCAATCTTTTGCTTCTGGATGTGACCCCGCTCTCGATCGGGATCGAGACGGCGGGGGAGGTGTCTACGGTGATGATCAAGCGTGGGACTACGATCCCTTGTAAGAAGCAGATGACCTTTAGTACGTATGCGGACAATCAGCCCAAGTGTACGATCAAGATCTTGGAGGGAGAGCGTCAGAGGAGTCGTGATAACAATGTTTTGGGATCGTTTGATCTGGAGGGGATCCCACCCATGCCTCGTGGTGTGCCACAGATCTCGATTACGTACGACATCTCGGCGGATGGTATTCTGAATGTGTCGGCGGAGTGTACCAATGCGTCGGGAGTGAGCAAGAACCTGACCATTTCCAATGACAAGAATCGTTTATCGCAGGAGGAGATTGATAGGATGGTGGGGGACGCGGAGAAGTACAAGGAGGAGGATGAGCGATTCAAGGAGAATCGCGATGCCTTTAATGCGTATGAGAGCCTTCTGTACAGCCAGAAGACGAATATTCCCGAGTCTTCGGATCCGAATGTCAAGAAGATCCTGGACAAGATCGATGAGGAGTTGCAGTGGCTTTCTTATAACCCTTCGGCGACCAAGGCCGAGATCACGGAGCGTCAGGATGCCTTCCAGACGTACCTGAAGGAGAACAGTGTGGAGCCTCCGCGACCGGAGGGAGCGCCTGAGCCTCCTGCGGATGTCGAGGAGTTGGACGGCGAGGAAGAGGAAGGAGAAGGAAAGGAGGCCTCTACTCCCAGCGAGCCTGTCATCGAGGAGGTGGATTAAGTCTTAGTAAGCCAGTAGTAGTTATTCACCACACCACACCACACAATGTTTTATTTGTTTTTGCATTGGCAAATAAAACCTTTTAGCGAGCGCTTGCGCTCCTATTCTTGTTGTTACACGGTACAACCGGACCTATTGATTCATCTGCTGAAAATCCATTATTGCAAACAATACATCTTATCAAGTCCCTCAAAATAATAGAGAATACATTTTTATGCGAAGAATTGGAAAAAATAATTATTTTATATAAAATGCAATTGCAATATCAACAGTTTCAACAACCGGTTGCCAAAAAAATGAAAAGAGATGACATGGTGGTATTACTTTTACCGATTATTATTTCCAATTCTAAAATTATCGAAAAAAAGCAACAATTACGCTCCTTGCTTATGGAAAAAATGGGCCATAGAGATTCAAAGGATTTGGAGAATCTTATACAATGTTTATTGGCGATTGTAAAAAAGACTCGACATCCACATGAATTAGTTGCTCAAGAAACATTTCGAGATATATCAAAATTCTTGGGAATACAGGATGCAACGAATTATCTGTCCACGCTTTCGATGGGAAAATTATTGACTTCTAAAGAGAGGATGGATCAATTAAAACAACGTTGGGAACAACACTGGAGACAAAAAAAAAGAGAATATCAAGCATTGCTTCAAAAGAAAAAATTCAAATCATGGGGACAATTAATACGGGCTGAATATGATAAGGGAACACCGTTCAGCAAATTAGTACCTTTTATCACCCCGCAAAACTTTCCAAGTGATATGTCACGTGCAGGTATGATGTTTGATATTATCGATTGGGAATATAATAAGAAGGGAACACCCTTCCTCGAATTAGTAAGATACATCACGCCTCAAAACATTCCTGATGGAAAAGATCGTTCGGATCTTTGGAATGAACTTATAACAAAAGAATATCAAAGGGGAACGCCCTTCCACGAATTAGTAGGATACATCACGCCTCAAAACATTCCTGATAGAGGTTATCCAGATCTTTTGGGTTGGCTTATTCAAGAAGAATATTATACTAAAAATACGCCATTTAGTGAAATAGTACCTTTCATCACACCACCAGATTATTATCTCTTGTATGGCATTATTCAAAATGAACATTCACAAAGTAAAGAGTCATTCGAAAAATTTATTCCTTACATATTGCCACATAGCTCGTCCGAGAGATCAAATTATAGATTTGATCGTTCGATGGTATGGTATCACCTTATATTAAAAGAATATAAAAGAGGAACGCCAATCAATCAGTTGATTCCATTCATGACAGAAGAAAACATACCTATTCTCACTCTGTTATCCAATCTTTTTTCCGAACTTAATATACCAATGTAAAGCCTTCTCAGATTTGTTATTGAAAAAACAAAAATATCTCAAACACGTTCTATTTTTTTGTTTTATTGCTGAGACTCCCTTCACACGCCTATCTCTACTTGTCTTCTTTTCCCACCTTACTACCAGCCGGTACTAATGGGTAGACGGGTGTTTTTTGTCTTTTTTTGGTCAGAAACTAAAAAAAAAAACCTTTTCAGAATTTTTAATTTTTTTGAAAAAATCTCAAACACTTTTCTTTTTGTTTTGTCGTCGGGACGCAGAGATAGGCCATGGCCTATCTTGTCTTGTATTGAGACCAGTTGGCCTGGACCAAAAAAAAAAAGTGAATTTATCTTTTTTCCCAAAAACCAAGCAAAGCAAGCCAAACCAAGCCAAGCTGACATAAAAATGAAATGGATAAAAATATTCATTCCTACCCTTCCCAAGCACAAGCCCACCCCGTTAGGAAGATGGTCGCAGTGTGGAGAGAAAAAGACGATAAACGATATCTTGGAATTTAAGGCTCGTCAGAAAGCTCGACGTTTATATTTTTTAGAAACGGGTACCGACCCTTATCATGCCTCCTCCGTGCATCCTTTGCCTCCTGAAAAGCGTGTCAAAACGGAAGAAGAATATATGCGTCCCTTTGTCATACAATCGTAAGATGGGATATGAATGTTTACAATGGTGGGAAGTCCGTTAGGCTATAGACATTGATGGTTCTGTTCGTGGTGGTGGTGGTGGTAGTGGTGGTGGTGGTGGTTCTCGTGGTAGTGGCGCGGGACTCGGGTATCTTGAGAGGCATGATCGTAAGAAATGCAGGGGGGAGTTGTTTAGTCAGATCCCGTCGACAACAGGGACAGATTGCTTCGGTCAAGCGTATAAAACACTCGCTACAGATCGGATGACGACACGCCGTCATCAAAAAAGACTTGTTCACCAGATCGTCCAGACATACAGGACACTCATTCATCAGTGTTGCTATTCTCTAATAGAGTTTTTTAAAAACGTGTTCCTCCACTTTTTAAAAAACAATTTTTTTCTTTTTTAGATAGGACTCGTTTATGGCCATTTCTGACCATGAGACTGTAGAGATAGAATCAATTGATCAAGATACTTATCACGGGGATCATCCCTTGTTAAATCGATGATTTCTTTTTGATAATTTTTCAATAAGGTCTGTATCTGATCCATAGTCAATATACCTTCTTTATATTGAAGGTTGATTAATTCTTTTATTTGTTTCCATTTTAAATGGTATGTCATGGGTATCATTTGGAATAACGACACCCCTTTTTGTGCTTCTTTTTCAATAAGAACCGAGAGGACTGGAGCTAACAGGGATCTATCTAATGCCGGGCTTTCGATATAAGACCAATTAAAAGACCAATTACCTTTGATTTTGGAATAAATTTCTGTAAGTGGAATCCCTCTTTCATAGTCTTTCATGATTATATATTGAATCAAATCGCGAATTATTGCTTTAGAACAAATAAGCATTTTATGCCCCTCTTGCTCCACTTTTTCTCTATCCCAGTAATTTTGTATTCCAATAATCTGGTTTTCTCCAAAAAATTTAAAAATATTATCTAATGATAACACTCCAAGGTCATATTCTCTTTTCATCAATGTTGATAATAAATCTTCGTGATAGTCCGTGCTATAATAATTTTTTTTTCCAAGTCGTAAATAAGGTTTTATTTGACGAAAAGTTGCTCCTTTTTTTATTTCTTGTTTTAAAACTCGATTAGAATTCTGTCTTGCTTTATACTTTTTATTACTTGAATTAAACACTGCTAATGCGGTTTGTAATCTTTTCTTTCTTTCTAAATACACTTTTTTGCGACGATCCATCTGGGGTTGAATCAAATCTGAATCTTCCGCAGGATGACGATTCACTGTTAAAAATCGAGATAAATCACGTGTACTCATATATGGAAATAATGAGTCTTTCATAACATGTATAGGAATATCCATCAATGTTTTTTTTTTATATTTCTTCACAATCGTCATCAAGCAATTCACTGCTTTTGTTCTACTTTCCGATGAAATTTTTTGTAGTAATTCATTTAATCTTGCTTCTAATGCAATCAAGTCCGATTTAGGATTATAAATGGATTCAAGAACCAATACTTCAATCGTCTTTTCAAGTTCTGTTGTCATTGAAAGCTCTAATCTTTTTTTTTATTTTACTAAAAAAAATTACAAAATAAACAAAAATGGGAGTTCATCTTATTTCATTCAAAGGCCGACCGGATGGAGTCATAGTACTGCATTCTTATCGTTTTTTGTAAACAATTTATTTTTTTTAAAGAAAGCACACATGATCCTCCTTCACAAGGAATACTTTCTGTTTGATATACTGTAGAACTGGTCATAATTTTATTTAATAAACCTGGGATCGACAATAAGCGTTGCAGATTCTCTCGATGATAATCACCCATAAAACATACAATATATCTTGATTTGTTTTCTTTGAGTAATCTTACGATTCGTAATAGCATCGGTAGATCATAATAATAAACCAAAGACACCAAATTAGTTAAGTATCTTTTAGACCCGATTCCACCTGTATCTCCATAATCTAAAACTTGTTTTATTTCTTCCAATGTCGGCAAATCAAAATTATCGATTAATCCTTTCATCAAATGCATGTGATTTTTTTCTCCATTTTTCATTGCGTTTTCAATATCTTGTTTCGTTATTGACTCTTTCAATCTATCATAAATTCTTTTGATCGCATCCACCACATTGGTATGATATATTTGAGGATCATCCAAATAAGTATGAAAATCAATAACCGCATCTTTAAGCTTTAATAATATTTTAATATAATCAGTTTGATGGATTGGTAATCGACCTGAAGATACTCGGTTTGACCAAACACGAAAGTATTTAGTACTACGATAGTCTTCATAAAATTTTTTGATACGACCTTGATAAGGAACAATACATTGATCAACAAATTGTTTGTTACGGTCAAGGTCAAGATGATCATCTTTAGGGGTCACACCATTATTTACGCACGAATCACCAGCCATCAAAGAAGCATTTGACATTTGTTGTGATGTAGATAATGATACAAATGGTTGCTCGTTTATTATATCAATTGGGCAAGTTGTATTTTTATACATCTTATCAATTATTTTGTTAGCATTCCCATCTAAATTATGGCGTTCGCCGATTAACAAAATGATTTGTTCCGAATCATTATTACGCACATAATAAGTATCTACTTGTATACATCCCTTTATTTTTAGATTAAACTGAGGTCCGGCATAATACAAACACAAAGCGATAATATAACCCAACTCTTTTTTATCATCAATAATGGGTATATTATTTAATGAACAAAATTGTTGTATTTCTGGCAATGTCTTTTTTTCCAGAATCGTTTTTAACTTTATCGCCAATGTTTGTTCATATAAAAATTCACTTTGAGGCGTGTTTATAATCCCGCATAAAGCTGAGAATTCTGAAAATGGAACTTGGAACAAGAAGCGTAATAATTCTTGCGGATTCAATAATGACATCTTTATAAAAAAAAAAAATAATTTTCAAATTAACCAAGTAATAAAAAAGATGGATACGACGTCGTCTATCCTGTATCAATACCTACTACCTTTTCTTAGTAATCATGACTTGTCCTTGGAAGTATTGCAAACGAAATTGGAGGAAAAAAACGTTTCTTCCAAAATGATCGAATGTCTCTTGACGATTGTACGTCGCTATCGTTCTACATTCCGTAATTTACCTATAAACCTTCTTCCCATGGATAATATACTCCGCATAATTTCTTTTTTAGCACCACCGCCTGTACCACCATTGCTTGATACATATAATTTTTACGATATGTTGAAACCGTTTTATCCCCCGTTTCTTCCCAACCCCAACCGATTTATTCATCCAAAAAAGGTCAAAAAAATAGATATCGCTACGTTTAAAAGCCTGCTATCTGGTTGGAATTTGTTCGATAATCCACGCTCAAAAGATCCCGATATGATCAAATTAAGACAAGCCATAAAATTAATGATCCAATCGGATAGAAAAAATCGTCTCCGAGTTTTATATTGGAAACCAATAATGCAAAAAGCAATCCAAGCAATTGGATCAATTTATGGGGAAAAAGTAATTCCAAATGAGTCAGATATTTGCATCATTCCTCGTGAAATAGCAACATCTATTCAAGGCGCTGAAAAATTTATTAGGGGTCCGGAATATATAGAAATTTATGACAAAGTAGATCGAGTGAAAAGATATATGCGCACAAAGGGTTACAAATATTACGTGGTATACAATGAGTCACAAGATCGATATCATGTGATAAAAATAGTCGAAGAATACGACGGCAATGGTTTCAGCAATGGTTTCACAACAACTCTTTTAACTTCGTTTGACATGATGACGCAAGACGAAAAAAAGAAGGTGGAGGACAAGATCAAATATCTCATGTTAGAACGATTAAGGAAACGGCGCACCGAAGAGCTTCAGAGCAAACTGAAACAGGCCAATGCTCAATATGCTCTCCAACCACCTCCAAAAATAGGCGCAGGGCAAGATCATGATGATCAACAAGATGATATGGATCAATTACTCGCTTCTCTTAGTCCCACGTCTCGTGGAAAATTAATGGATACCATAGGACGGTCCCGATTGCAAGCCCAATTGCGTCAATTACAAAAGCATAAATCAGCCTTTGTACAAGCCTTCACTGCGACAGCCAGAGAGCGACTAAATACTGTTCAGGCATTACAAGAAATTCCCTTTAATGATTATTCTGAAGTACTTGGTGTAGCTATTGCTTTTAGAGCTAATGATTATACTTATCGTCTACTTATTTATAATCCCTTGGAAGAAATGTGGGAATCCCCTGATTGGGGAATACTTGAGCGTTGGTGGACGGATACACCACAATTTAAAGACTAAAGGAACTTTGAAACAAAAAAAAATTATTTTTTCTATTGCTATTGATAAACATGCTCGGTGGCGCAGAGGAAGCGCGTGGGGCCCATAACCCTAAGGTCGGATGATCGAAACATCCTCGAGCAATTTTCTTCTTTTTTTTTATTGGAAAAAAGAAGAAAGTCATAATTTCGATTTGACACCTGTTCTTTGTCGATTTTTTTGTCTATTTGGACAAAAAAGCTGAATCCTTTTCAAAATAACTGGAAATACATTCATTTCTCAACAAGATCCAGTTAATAACCTCGTCCACGACCACCACCTCCACCACCACCCCTACTACCGCCACCACCACCACCACCACCACCCCTACTACCGCCACCTCCACCACCACCACCGCCCCTACTACCGCCACCACCCCTACCACCTCCACCTCCACCACCGCCAATGCCCCTACTACCTCCACCACCACGGCCACCTTCCTTTTTTTTTTGCTGTTCTAATCTTGATAGTTTTTCTTGTAATGTAGCTCGTAATGCAGCTCCAACGAATAAACGCTTATATGCTCTTTCTACAGGGTCAAATGCATAACCGTCTCTTTTTAACTTTTTTTCCACCATCTGTTGATAAAGTAGTTTTTGGGCTTTGATCAATTCTGCTTCTTTTCCCTTACTAAACATATTGATCATCGTGTTGTATATAATCGCATCAGGAGGAATGCCTTCTTCTTCCATTTCTTCAAAAAGAGCCTCGGCTTTTTGATACTGGCGTCGATCGCCATACACTTTGATCATCGTACCATACGTAATCACAGTAGGAGAAATGTCTCGTGCTTTCATTTCTTCAAAAAGAGCCTCGGCTTTTTGATACTGGCGTTGATCGCCATACACTTTGATCATCGTGTTGTATGTAATCCCATCACGGGGAATGCCTCCTTCTTTCATTTCTTCAAAAAGAGCCTCGGCTTTTTGATACTGGCGTTGATCGCCATATATTTTGATCATCGTGCTGTACGTAATCACAGTAGGAGAAATGCCTCCTTCTTTCATTTCTTGAAAAAGAGCCTCGGCTTTTTGATACTGGCGTTGATCGCCATATATTTTGATCATCGTGCTGTACGTAATCACATTAGGAGAAATGTCTTGTGCTTTCATTTCTTGAAAAAGAGCCTCGGCTTTTTGATACTGGCGTTGATCGCCATATATTTTGATCATCGTGCTGTACGTAATCACATCAGGAAGAATGCCTTGTGCTTTCATTTCTTGAAAAAGAGCCTCGGCTTTTTCCACATTTCGTTGATTACCATACATTTTGATCATCGTGCTGTACGTAATCACATTAGGATGAATGTCTTGTGCTTTCATTTCTCGAAAAAGAGCCTCGGCTTTTTGATATTGATGTTGATCGCCATATATTTTGATCATCGTGTTGTACGTACGCGCATCAGGGGAAATTTCTCGTGCTTTCATTTCTTCAAAAAGAGCCTCGGCTCTTTCAATGTCACCCTGATCGCCATACGCGCGAATCATTATATGAAAAGGAACCTCATCCAAGCCATCCAAATAATGGGGCTCGGTGGTTAATCGTTGGAGAAGACGTTCCAAAGTCTCAAAATCTTTCCTTTCCGCAAGAATCATCATTATATGGACGATGGTCAGAAAATCGGGTGTCTCTATTTTTTGTTGCATCTTTTTGAACAAACGAAGCGCTTGTTGCTTATTTTCTTTGTTCCCTTTGTACAATCCACTGATTCGACTATTTATGTCCATCGATTTTATCCATTTAAAAATTTTTTTTTTTGAAATCATTTGTTTTGGACAAAATCCAGGATATTCTCTCGACACAATTATTGAATAAAGAAACTTGGAAACAAAAAAAAAATTATTTTTTCTATTGCTATTGATAAACATGCTCGGTGGCGCAGAGGAAGCGCGTGGGGCCCATAACCCTAAGGTCGGATGATCGAAACATCCTCGAGCAATTTTTCTTCTTTTTTTCCCAATAAAAAAAAAGAAAGGTGGTTAGGTTAAACGGAATTCGGCACAGGGACGCAGGCTCCAATTAATGTTGGGATCATCGGCAAGGACTCTCATTTTCCAGACACCGGCACTTATCACTGGTGCTGTGCGCACGGTACCCGTCGCGCCCCTGTATCGGCTCTTTTCACTGACAAGGACGACTTTGTCGCCGACATGGAAAGTGGGTGCACGCGGTTGAACGACGACCACCTGTTGTTGTTGTTGTTGTTGTTGTTGCTGTCGACGCACTTTTTTAAAGTCGGTGCATGGACGTAGGATCCATTTTACGGTGGGATCATGGCATTGGACTCGCATCTTCCAAAGACCGGCGCTGATCTCTGGCGGCGTGGTGACGGTACCTGTCTTTCCCTGCTGTGTCTTATTGCTGCCCACAAAGATGACTTCGTCTCCTGTTTTGAAAGGCGGTGGTGCTGGTTGTTGCATTTTATTTTATTTTTTTTTTTTATTCTTGGTCTGGAATTTTTTTTTTCAAAACAGAGATGAAAAATACGTAATGCGAAAAGATAATGTTGAGGAAGGAATAGATAGATATATCATCATCATGCCTTGCTATTCCAATTGTTATACGAATTGTTGCAATTCGTATTGCTCTCTCCTCGTCATCCTCGCCCAGCCTAATCTGAGCGTGATTGCCGGTCTCCTCGACAAGTACAACCTCACCGGCGCCGTCCTCGCCCTCCAGAATGGCACCGTGTACCTGCCCACCAATGCCGCCTTTGCTGCGATTGCTTCCATCATTGCCACGTTAACCGATGAAGAAATTGTACAGATCCTGCTGTATCACGTTTCTGGCCAGCAGGTGCCCGCCGGCGCCCAGGGTAACACCGTTCTCTGCTCTCTCAACAGTCTTCCCCTCCTTGCCCGTCTTACTATTGTCAACAATGTGAAGATCTGCTCCTCGTGCACCACCGCCCAGAACACCGTGGTCAACATCATCCCCGAGGTGCTCATTCCCTTCAACGCCACGAAGTGTCTTCTCCAATAATTTTGACCGCTTTCCTCTTCATTTAGAATCGTGTCACGTAGGATTGATTCGCTGAATCCCATTCAATGTCCTGAGCCTTTAGAAACGTGGCTTTCATCTTTTGTCTCACCGTCGCTGGAAGTGCATCCCATACCTTGGCCCCTTCTTTAACGTCGGTTTCTCCCGTCAAAAACTGGCATCCAATCTCAAAAGGATAGGGCTCTGTCAATTGGAACCCGCGTTTGTCCAAGAGATGACTCAAGAGAGGAACATCGTCCTCCAGAACAACAATCATGTACAACACGGCATACCAAATATCCTCCATGTTTTTTTTTCCCAACGCGCGGGACCAATCCTGCTGGCAGAATGGACAGCAATCTTTCCTCAGTTTGTCGATACATGGTCGACAGATCGTCTCCCAATGCCGACACATCGATGGGTTACCTGTCGTTGGCGTGTCCATCTTTTTTTCAAAACAAATGGAACACTCGGATTCAGGATCTTCTCCTTGTAATTGCATCCTTTTTCTTGTTCATGAATTCAAGAGAGAGAGAGAAAATAAATATCATTTTTTCTTTTGGCTTCCATGTTTGGCTACAACAGTCCTTACTGCTTAAAATACTCGATCGTCTTGAGCAGTCCCTCTTCCAGACCCACCTGTGGCTCCCAGCCCAGGATTGTCCTTGCCTTGGTGATCTCGGGACGTCGTTGCATCGGATCATCCTGGGGTAACGGTTCATGTACCACGGGAGACGAAGAGCCCGTGAGACGCAGAATAATAGACGCAATCTCGAGCATGGATTTCTCGATCGGATTGCCGATGTTGATCGGTAGATGGTATCCCTTTTCACAATTCATGAGCTTGATGAGTCCATCCACCTGGTCGCTCACATAACAGAAACTGCGTGTCTGAGAGCCGTCTCCGTAGATCGTGATGGGCTGGTTTTCCAGCGCCTGGACGATGAAATTGCTAATCACACGACCGTCGTTCCGATTCAGACGCGGACCGTACGTGTTAAAGATACGCGCGATGCGGGTATCCACACCACAATTTCGATGATACTCCATCATGAGCGTCTCGGCCAATCGCTTACCCTCATCATAACAGCTGCGTATTCCGATAGGGTTGACATTGCCCCAGTATTCCTCGGTCTGAGGCGAGATCAGCGGATCCCCATAAACCTCGGAGGTGCTCGTCAAAAGGATGCGCGCACGTGTGCGCTTGGCCAGACCCAGCATATTGAGTGTGCCCAGGATATTTGTTTTGATGGTTTTGATGCTATTGTATTGATAGTCCTTGGGCGATGCGGGACACGCAAGATGGTAGATCTGATCGATCTCCAGTGTGATGGGCTCGGTGACATCGTGACGGATGAATTCAAAACGGGGATTGGTACGAAGAGGCTCGATATTGTCCAACGATCCTGTGAAATTGTTGTCCAGACAGAGGACACGATGCCCCTGTGCAAGCAAGGCCTCGCACAGATGACTACCAATAAAACCGGTACCACCAGTGACAAGAATGATCTTGGTAGTCGACATTTTTTTTTTCTTTCTTTATTTATCTATAAAAAAAAAATGCAATCTTACAGATCTAACCTTCTATGCTACGCATAATATCAGTAATAACGTTCCAAAGCTTGTGTACGCGCGGGTAATTCGGTCTCCGCAATATCCTATACAAGGGTAGCATGCCTTGCATTCCCGTTGCTATGATATTATTCTCCAGAATGGCAAAATAGATTTTGTTGTTAACCACGAGGTCGATTTGTCGGATGAGGATGGTTTCCTCTCCTCGTAGCACATTGAAAATGTTATCGGGACCAGTGGTTTGTCTATTACTACGATAACAGACCGGCAATTCGGGTTGCCTGAAAAATAAATGAGGTTGAAAGGGATATCGTTCATTGAGTTGAGTAAAAACGATAAAAGCATTATCTGGATACTCGGCCAAGACATCCCGTATAGGTCGATACTCCACTGAAACAACATCATAGACTTGACATTTGTTAATCTGATCTAATGTCGATGTCACCGTGATGGACCGTAACGCTTGTTTATTCTTTTGCATCTTTTGTTTCTGTTGTTGGCTCTGCTTTTTACGACGTTGGATGTTTTGAGCCCTTATCCGATCAAGCGTAGATAAGATGAAGGGTCGAGTTTTTTGTTGTTGTTGCGATGATAAATTCGGATATTCTGTAGTGATATATCGTGCAATGATACCAGTTGGTATTTTTTGAATGTTTTTCGGTCCATCCCCGCCCCCGCGGACATAATTATTTAGAATTGTTTTACTCGATTCTTTGATTGAAAATCCCCAGGTTGCCATTGCTAAATCAATCCACTGTAAAACTTTCTCGTTGGATTCATCTAAAACAACAATATCAATTTTAGGTGTAGCAAGATGATATAATAACTCGATATCGTGAGTAAAGAATGGGAGTGTTCTTTTTTTTATTAAAACATCTCCTTTAAACTCAAAATGCACAATGCTTGATTCTCGGTCAAACCGTTGAAGGGGAAAATCTTGATTCACTCTTTGTCCATGAATGCTAAACTGGGATACTGACATCTCCATCTTTTGCAGATTATGTCCTTCCAGAGGCGTGACTCGAACCATATAATTTTCTAAACAGAAATTCTTGATGATATCATAAATTTCTTGGATTCTTATTCGTAAATATGTGGATCGAATATTTCTTATAGGTTCAAGAGTTTGCCGTTGTAAATCTTTCAAGGTTATGTTTTGGAAATAGGGATCAATTAACTCCCTTTCCTCTGACGATGAATAATATAAATGAGTATATAAATAGACTAAAAATTTATCTTTTAATCGCGTGTTCATGGAATCAAACCAATACCAATCCAAACGTGCACCCGAGATAGGATGTCTTAGTTTAAGCAACTCTTTATATACCAAAAAACGGTTTTCATATTTTTGTTGTTGTAGATGTTGTTCTAAAAATCTCTCCAATTTTTCTTTACCGAGAGAAAGGTATAATCGCTCTAATATAGGTTTAAAATTTAAAACCAAACCACTCTTGCCACAATAATTGATAATATCGACGATCATTATAATTGACCTCAAGTCTCTTGGGTCTAATTTTGTCATGATACTGGACAAAAGAGGTCGAATACCTAATTTCGCCGTATCAATTAGATCAAAAATAAGAACCCAGTCTTCGCTATATTCTATTGGATCTTCAACACTCATAAGAAAAGAAAGCAGTTTTACCAGCATTTCATAACGTTTTGTTGTCATAGTGGAAATAATATTCAAGAGTGTAGGGGTGCACCTCCTACGGGGTGCAATATCTTCCCATGCTATATATTGCTCCAAATGCTTTACCATGATCTGATCTATCGATGGCAAATCACCGAAATCACCTAAAAAAGACATGATGCTACGTTTTTCTGAGAAATCATTAATATACAGAGGTATTCGTGGCGAAAATCCATCTTTTAATACAAGTTTACCCAACAATTCATCCATCATGTGGTAATAATCTTTAATTTTATTTGATAATCGGTAATGATGGTCGATCGATCGTACTGTTTCTGAAAGGAATAAGAGACACACAATAATCGGTGAAAGTTGTTCAGGCTCGCCGTCACAATCAATTTTAGCACCCGCTTGCATCAAGACGGTAAAACTTTTTATCATGCAGTTTTGGCATGCAATTGACACATACTTGCAACTCTCTTTGATCCTATTCAGCCATAGAGGACATTCTATGAAATCCTCAGGTTTGATTTGATTTGTATTAATTTTGCTCCACAAGATTTTCTCGCTGCATTCCAAAAGTGATTTCATTTATTCTCTTGTTGTTTTTTTTTCCTGTTCATTTCATTCTATTTATCCAATCGATGTTGGACAAACCGCGCTTCCTTAGGCTTGCCCTCATCGGTAAGCTCTCGGTAAGAAAATTTAATTAACGATCCAATGGGAAATTCTTTTTTATAGTCGTGTCGTTCCTTATCGGTAAACCCCACCCCCAGATTAAACACGGCACGATTTGTCACCATTCGTACCAACAGACTTGTCAGACGCATACCATCCTCGTTATATCCGATGACAATGCCTTCCGTATCTTCTCTCTTTTTTAATTTCAGGCGTTCATTGGATCGACTGCCTCCAGGCACGTAAAACGATCCGGGACGTGTTATCACGATTCCCTGTCCACCCTGATCATAAGTTATTTTTTTAAAGTATTCCCAAATATTTTCGACAGATTTCATCTTAACCTGCTCTACGTAGCGGAAAGGACAGGTCGGATCTTGTCCACACGATCTTTCTACAATTTGTTGCAGCTTTTTGGTTCTTTTTTCAAATGGTACCGATACGGTACCCAGGATATCAAACGCCATAAAGAGTGCGGTAGCCCAATCCGGACACGTTTTTTTTCTCAAGGAGGAGACCTTGGCTGCTTGTTTTCCAGGGATGATAAGCTCTCCGGCAATGGTGTATTGAGCGGGCAGAAACCGGGTCCACCATTCCGGGGCATCAAACACAATTTTTCCCGTATGACTGGTCAATTTTCTGGTCGCTCCATTCCATGTCATCTGCCATCCATCATACTTTCGCGATACATAATATCCAATATAGGGTCTTAAGTATAAGGTGGGATTAGTTTCCACCTCTCGTGGTCGCAATTGTTTATATTTCATGACTCCTGTCGCAGGATTCCACAAAGTGATTGGAATTTCTTGCTCAGGATCCATAGTAAGAGCAGAAAGATTCTTGCCCAGGATTTGAATACTCTTTGGTACGAGAGGAGGATTTTGTAGAGAGAGAAAGAGGGCTGTTTTTTCTTCACGGGTCTTGGGAGAAGAAAGCATGGAAATCAGCTTTTGACATATTTCTGGCCATGATTGCGCGTATCTCTGTAGAAGATCTCGGTGCAAGGATTGCTCCAACGCTTTTTGTTGTTCTTCTGCGCTGGGCAAGCTGGCGATAATCAACGGCAGACATTTGAAATAATTGTCTTCTCTCAAAAGATGTTGATAGGAGGATAGAAGAGGATTGATTCTTGCGTCTCGTAGACAAAGAATGTTTTGCATTTTTTTATATTTATCGATTTTAATTTATAGAAAAAAAAAATGAAGGACCGGAGGGGTTTGTTTGACTTGGATTGATAGAAACTATTGTTGATGACTTTTATTTTTACGGAGTCTCTTTATTTTGTTTTCCCACACAATACACACACAACAGGACTAAATGTTTCACCCGATGATGACTGCGGCGCTTCATACGATGGGGATCCTTGTTCTTTTTCTGTTTACGCATTGGATGGCGACTATTTTGTACACGACGTTCTGTGTCCAGACCTCGCTTGTGGGCCTCGCCTACTCTTTCTTCACGGCATCCAGTCCCATGTGTCGCACAATCCTGGAAATCCAGTACAGGACCATTGGCTTTTACGATGCCATGTTTTATTTCATATCCACGGTTATTGTGCAAACCCTTTCAGGCCTTGTCCAACGAGCAAAAGAGAGAGAGACGAAGGAATAGAGAGTCTCCTATCATGGAGAATCGGGGGAAAAAGAATCTTTAAAAAAAAAAATTTTTTTTAAAACTGCTGGAAGATAAAAAAGAAAGTAAATCATGAATGGCTTGCAGGGATTCCTCATGGGCGTGGTAATTTTGATTCTCATTCTCATTATCATTGCCATTGTTTTGGGCAGCATTGCTTCTTCTCAATTTATGACATGTTCCAAGAATGTGGCTATTTTGCTGGATTGTACTCCTAACCAGGCCAATACCTTTTTAAAACAGATTGTGAACAGTAAGGTAAGTATGACAACCTACCGTAATATTTGTAAGATTGCACAGGATGCAGCCACCAACTCGAATAGTCTTGACGACATCAAAAAACTTCTTCTTAACCTTAATATCAGTGATTATCAAAAGATTATCAAGGCGATGGATGTTGCTGGTATTGAAAAGCAAGAGATGCCTCGACGCGCAGTATCCCTTCAGAGCACTCCGATCCCTTCTTACCGTCCCATTATGAATTATAAATAATTAATGAAAATTCCTAAAACCACAAGGATAACGTGAGGAGGGGGTGCATACTCCTCCCTGGCAATTCGCACCCGCTGGCGCGGGTGGTCGGGGAGGTGCTTGATGTTGATTATTGGATTGACCATGACCGACTCCGTAATCAACAAAAGAACGATGGGGTTGCAGGGGACGAGGAAGAGGATATCCGTATTGATGAGACCATCCTTGTTTATTATTATTTGCCGAAGACATTTTGTTTTTTTATTGCAATCCAATGGAAAAAAAAAATGGTGAAAAAAAAATTTTCTCATGGGAAAAAAAAACAAACCCTAAGATCAAACATATATATACAAATGGAAGTCTCTTCTCCGGATAAAATTTTTAGAAAAATTCGTACCACTGTTTCTTTATATGAAGAAAATGATGATACGACAACCAACAACGTGTATAGAATCAATAGCAGTCCGAGTGATAGCGACAGACAATTACTGATGAATCCTCCTTCTCACTCGAACGAGCCTCTCCTCCGTGAGGACCCCAGCCGATTCTGTCTCTTCCCGATCCAGTACCATGATATCTGGAAGGCTTATAAGGATCATAAGAACGCCTTTTGGACCGCAGAAGAGATTGATTTTACCTCGGATAAAGAAGATTGGGAAAAACTAACCGACAATGAGCGATATTTCATCGAGCATATTCTTGCTTTCTTTGCGGGTTCGGACGGTATTGTTCTTGAGAATCTGATGAAAAATTTTTGTTCCGAGGTTCAGATTCCGGAGGTGAGGTGTTTTTACGGCTTCCAGGCAATGATGGAAAATATTCATAGTGAGGTATACTCGCTCATGATTGATAGCTTTGTTCAGGATCCCAAGAGGAAAGAAAAGTTGTTTGATGCCATTAATACTATTCCCTGTGTCGAGAAGAAGGCTACATGGGCGCTAAAATGGATTAATGACAAGAACAATTCTTTTGCGAGACGTCTCTTTGCGTTTGGAATTGTGGAAGGTCTTTTTTTTAGTGGGGCGTTTTGTGCCATCTTCTGGCTCAAGGAGCGTGGACTCATGGTGCAAACGCTGGGAAAGAGCAATGAATGGATCGCGCGTGACGAGTCGTTGCACACGGAATTTGCCATTTTGTTGTATACACGACATCTGGTGGAAAAACTGGAGGAAGTGGAGGCACACAATATCATGCACCAGGCCGTTCAGATTGAAGAAGAATTCATCTGTGATAGTCTTACCGTGCAACTGATTGGGATGAACCCGGATCAGATGAAACAATACGTGCGATATTGTGCCGATCGTCTTCTCAATCAGTTTGGATATAAAAAGATATATTACGACAAGAACCCGTTTCCGTTTATGGAAAAGATTTCCATGGATGGCAAGACCAACTTTTTCGAACAACGAGTGAGCGAATATTCGCTGGCGGGTGGAGGTACCGACAGCACTACGATGTTTGTTCTCGAAGATTTAGAAAATGAGTTATTTTGAACAAAAAAAAAAAAGTGTTCCCCTCTTTGGATAAACAATTCAAGTGAGGAAAATACGGATGACAAGAAAAGGATGGATATGTTTTTTGATAATGATCCTGAGTAGTAGTGGATGGACAGAGCTGACGAGTGTGTGGAAAAAGGGTCTCTTTCGAAAACGGGTTTGGTATCCTCAGGGTCCCATCCAATTTCTTTCTGTCAAACGGGCGGGACAATTTTACGGATATTATCATCCCTCCTCCAAGAATTTTTATTTCAAACGACAGACTGTTAAAAAAAGTAGCATGCAGAGCATGACCTTTCCCTTTCCCTATTCCTTTATTTCCGATATGGATTTTACCCTCTGGAAACAAAAGCTACGATGCATCATTTCTTTTTATGATGAAAAGAATCAAAAACATGGCGTCTTTCTTCCTAATGGAACCTTTGTGACCGTTCCTTCCCCTGTTTGTCGTTGTATCGTGTACGAGGATCCCTACGAGGATATGGGAGCAGTGATTGTTACTCAGGAGGGATGTCTGCATCAAATCATTTGGAGTCAAGAAAATAATGTTACGATGCATCACAATATCATGTTGCCCGATCCAATCTTTCGTGCTGAATTTTGTCCTCCTTTTTTGTACATATTGGATATGACCCAGGTCCTGCATATCTATTGTCCCGATAAAAAAAAGTTGATTGCCAACACTTCTTTTCCTTTTTCCGAACCGGTTGTCCGTTTTCATGCCTATCTACGACGCGTTTCCTCCGAGATCCAGATTTCAGTGGCCCTTCTCAGCGGTGCCATTCATGTCATCAACTGGTCTTTCTCTTTTCCCGAGGCGCCGTTGCAAATGTTGTCCAGTGTGAATATGGTTCCGAGGAAGAGCTTTTCTCCTGTAATCGCGCTCGGAGTTTATTCGGACATGTACAAGATCGTGGTGGCGTGGGCGAATGGTACGATGGGCATCTACGACGTCAACACAGGCAGGAGATGGAATCATTTTCCTTCGATCATGGATCCCTCTTATTTTACAAGAATGCATATCTCTCATCAGAACATCGTATTAGACGGCACTTTGGATGGATTGGAGGTGTACACCGTGGTTTCCAAGATTACTGATTCTTCCCAGGAGAATTCAAAAGAGAGGAGTGATTTTTCTCATTGGATAACCCCGTCTTCTTCTGCCAATAAAAGCGATTTTTCTTATTTTAAACACGTCATGGAATCACCCGTCTTTACCCATGACCAATATTCCACGTTGAATTGGTCCTTTCCGCTGAATTCATCATTATTACCTCCTCCTCCACCCGAAGATTGAACGATTATTGATTTCTTAAAAAAAAAAACCGGTATTTTTTTTTACAGATCGTCTATCCTTTTCTTACAATTTTCAAGACGATCCATTAGGGACTGACATTATTATACTCGTCTTCAGAAGGATAAGTAATATCATTGCGACGTTTGGTCTGACAAGCACATTGATAATTTTCCTTGGTCATCAGGGTTTTGGCCTTGGAGGAGTTGACAGGAGGCATTGAAGGTCGAATCATCACTGAAGGTCGAATCATCACAGTCTGAACGGGTCCTGGTGTGCTGCAATTGATAGGTCGGTTGGGATTGGCATTCAAGGTATAAAGACCATTGTTCAGCGCAAGCATCGGAGGATAGGTAGGCTTGCAAGGGGATCCGCTCATATAACAATCATTGAGGGTCTGGATATCGATGAGGGTCGAATAGGGCATGAGTTTTTTTTTTATAGAGTCCCGGATAAAAAAAAAACGATTGTAAAAGTAAATTTTTCGCCCCCCCCCCAATGTTAATTTCTCATTCCATCACTTATCTCGTAGGCCTTCTCGGAGGCCTTGGAACGACATTTTCTTTTGCTCCACAGGTCTTGCGCGTCTACCGCACCACCGACATGGATGGTCTCTCTCCCACCATGATGATTATTCATGCCACGGGTGTTTGTTCATGGATCGCTTACGGCATTCTACGAAAAGATTTCTATGTCATTGTTTTTAATATTTTGACGTTGACCATGCTGACTCTCATCATGTCAAGATACGCTTATGTGACTACGTTTTCCAAGAGAAATAATACGCCATTACCGACGACCACTGCATCCACAAGTACGACGACTGGGACGAGCGTAACGGGTGCCCGGAGGGGCTGGTTGAAGATATGGATTGGTGGGGAATGAAGGTGCGGTTACGGGTGCGGGTGTGGGTACGGGAGTAGGTTCCATTATTTTGTTTCTGTCTATCTAAAGGCAAGAAAGAAAAAAAGACGCGCGGTGGGGTATCCTCTACTTTTTTTTTATTTTGGTGGTTTCCTTGGAAACGTCAACACAATTACAAATGGTGTATGGCCTTCCTGTGGAAATATTGAATTTACTCCACCACCGGTTCGCCTATCAATAGATGATAAAGTCATTTTTCCATCCTAACCCTTGATCTGATTCCAATCCATCATTAGGCTACACAATCCCGATCCGATGCTTGATCGTTTCCCCACCATGATGTTCGCCGACACCGATTTGATCATATCTTTTTCCGAATAGAATCCCGCATTACAGAACTGATCCAACGATTCTTCAAACGACGCCCGGCTCAGCACGCCCATCTGTTCCTTCTTCATCCCGTATCGCGATACCGAAGTAATATTACCCTGGTATGTCATCACATCCACCAGCAACAAGATGTGTGATGGATTAATAAACGTCCCGTCCGACGACACGACATTTGTAAATTCCTCAATCAGGAATTCTCGCGTGGCCTCGATCCCCATCGTATTATACACCTCCCACATATTATTACTGGAGACCGTCTCGATATCGACATATGGTAGACATAACAATTCCATCAGATTAGCACCCTCTGTCTGGATCTTCCACACACCATTGTCTTTATGATAATGGAAATTCTTAACACCCTTGATCCCACACACCTCCACATCCATCAGCTTTGGTTTAACAACCTCCTCCAGATAAATCTCGATCGGATTCTTGGTACGTAAAAACTGTGGCATCGACTCTTCTTCAGAGACCTGGATCGAAGACGTGTCCACAAAAATATCAATCTGACCAATATACAGTGGCGAGATCACACAGGAAATATCCCCGTAGGTGCCCTCAATTCGATTCTTGATTTTCGACAGAAGGATCTTGTGTCGATGAATCTTGTCCACATCCAGCATAAACGTAATACCTGACGTGTACTCACGGAACTGGTTCCCAAACACCGTCTCGTAGGCACCATACCAAAACTCATCCTCCTTCTCTTCGATAAAGATCTTTTCGGAAATCACCAAATTGTGCAAGAAATGATGAATCAACGTGCTCCCCACCACATCCCTTAAATGTTTGGGATCACGAACTGGTGTGGTGAGTTGGAAATGATTCGTCGACATCTTGGGTTCCTTGGTCGCATTGAGCAGTTCCAGGAACCGTGGTACGCCCGTCACCACCGTGGCCACACAGAGTCCCGACGAATGAAACGAATTCAGCGTATTGTGCACAAAGATCCCATTTCGCATCATAAACGTCTGGTTTCCTTCGACACTGAAATCATACACATGACGATGTCGTAGCAAATATTCTTTTTCCGACACCTTGACAATCTCCGTGATGGGATCCAGATAAATATCCTCTTTCTCATTCTGTGGAATGCTCTCCTCGTCAAGGACCAGATCCCACGTTTCGTCATCCCGTGCCACAAACCGAGTCCGTTTGGCATGCAATGCATACCACAACGCTGCGTCATCACGAGATGCCGCATCCAACCCCTGATTCAAGGAAACGTCTTTCCTCCCTTGTTGTGTCAATATATCAAACATTCCCCATGTCCGTCTGCGCAGCAGCACTGGGATACGATCTCCTACCTTCAGCTTGGAAGCCTCGATGGGAACTATTTTTTGTATGACCGCATCCCATGTCAAATGGGAATGAGAAAGCGTAGTGCACACCGAACGTCCCGAAGCCGTGGTCACTCGAACCAGATCGCCATGGGGCGGATGTCGCGACATCTCTACAATAGGTATCAATGCACATATTCCAGAGGGAGAGACCATTGGAATCCTCAGATCCAAATCCGTGCTAATTAAAATTTCACTCCCATTTTCCAAGGTCCGTGTATATTCGGGATGCTGATCAAAATATCGATCAATGAGCGAACCGATCGAATCTTCCATTGCGCAGACTCCCGGTCCTTTGTATAGGCGCACCGGTTCTTCATACGCAACCGATAATTGTGTCTGACGTTCTCCGATACTTTGTGCACAAATCACACCGACGCCTTCTCCTGGCTGGATGACGCTTTTTCCGGCGTGTTGGAGGATTTCCCGACGAATTTCTTCCATATCGGTAAAATCGTCGTGCACCGACTCGCGTCTTAACGACTCCCGAAGGGTCTTCATCATATTCTCTGTATAGGATGTCTTCATCTCGGGTGGCAGATAATGTGGAAAATAAGAGGGAATATCCCGTAGGATCTCCTCGATCTCAGCCTCGGTTAATTTCCTCATGATCGGCTTTTTTTCATTCTAAAGACGCCGTCTCGGTCATGGAAATCATTTTTTTTTTTCCGTCCTGAAAAGAAAAAATGAGTTTCTATCCCCAATACTCTCGTATTTCCTATCATCCTCCTCGAACCACGAATGAACAGGTCGTCTATCAACAGATCCAGGATAAGATTGGATCCTCGGATCCCTATTATCCACCCACACCGCAATTGTTTGATGTACGCACGGATGTGAATGTTTTTCCTTACCAGCGTTTCTTTCGAGGCAAGCAGGACAGTATGAGTCCCCACGTGTGGGAGCGCGAGGCGGGATACAGTCCCATCCTCGCGTCTCGAGATACTACTAATGATGTGGATATGGTGCTTCAGGAAAAATCATCGACGTGTTTCCAGATCCCTTGTACGACCATTCTTCCTTGTGTGGCCTCTCCGAATAATTATATGAGCAGTACACGGTCCAAGGTTTATACCAGTCCTTGAGGTAATCGTATTCAAAATTGTATCCTCATTGAGGAACGTATTGTCGTTTTGAACAATAACAAATTACAACTCCATGACATCATTGACGTCAAGTGCATCAAGATCAAAATCATCCATTTTATCCTCAGGATCAAAATCATCGTCCATTTCATCCTGAGAATCAAAGACATTGGGATTGAATGCATCAGGATCAGGATTAGAATCAATATCGTCAAGTGCATCAGGATCAAAATCATCGTCCATTTCATCCTGAGAATCAAAGACATTGGGATTGAATGCATCAGGATCGTCAAGAAAGTCAACATCAAAATCGTCTATATCTTGATCCATTGAAACCTTGGTTAATAATTTATAATCTTTTTCTTGTATACTGTCTTTCAATTCTTGTATTATTAGATAATAATTAAAAAAAATATACCCATTTAACCTTGTATCAGAAATAGGATTGAGAAATCCTTTTACAGGGCCTGTTGAAAATCAAATCAATTTTTTGTTTTGTGAATCAGCATCAGCATCAGAATCAGCAAAGTAAGAATTATTTTCCAAATAATAAATGAATGCAAAGACACTGGTACAATAACAGCCGATGATAAGCAGTATCTGCGGTATTACGGATTCCATTTTATTTATGATTTTTTTTATCTCTTTTGAAAAAAAAACAAACACCCATCTGATTATCGATAAAAAATGAAAATAAAACAGTCCTCCCCACATCGTTTTCTCTCTTGCGCGGAATACATTCTCATCCCATTCAAATTTTTCCTTATCTTTTGTCTTCTCGTCTGGATAGGCTTCTGGGTTGCGTATAGTATTGTACCAGACTCTATCTTCGTTCAAAAAGCTTTTGAAATATTGGATCTTATTCTTTTTTGGGGCGTTATTGTCCTCCTGATCATGGTAGCTCTCGTTTTTTTGGTCAACTACCGACAGCATCTCGGATATGCCCTTTTGTACCCATTCTTGAACCACGGAAATAGAAAGTTGACCGGTTATGATGTATGCATCCCACGATTTTATACCTCCTTGATGCTTTGGCTTATGGTTTATCTCATCGTCTTGGCCGTACTGGCCATCATCGCCAAAAAAACCAATCGCCATTCCATCTTATTATACGCCTTTTGATTTTTGAAAAAAAATTATTCACCCCCTAAAAAAAAAGAAGAAAAACAAATGGCACGGACATTGAAAAAAACGCAAGAAGAAGCGGATAGATTATCCAGAATTGCCGATAACTATATCGCAATAATGGAAGCAATCGAGCAACAAAAGGCGGTGCAGATGAAACAAGAGCGTCTTCGTGCAGAAAAAGCGAAAAAGACGCTTCAACGAATTCGAGCAGGAAAATCGATTCGTGCCAATACTCCTTACGAGCATGATTTGGATCTTTACGAACGTAATGCGATTCATCGATTCAATAAGTACTCGGGAAAGACCGTGAAACCTTACGCTGATTTGTCGTATTCTCCAAGTTTGACATTTGAATATCTGATTTCTTTATTACCTTTTATCTATTCACCGCATACTTCCGAAAAGGGCGTAAGAATATGGTTGGAACAAATTTATTCGTTACAGCCCCCTCCCTCCAAAGAAGGAACCCTGCTTAATATTCATCTTCCTGTGACTGCAGGATCTTTACATGATTATGGGGTTCTGGTGAACCAAGAGCTTAATGAACAGGTTCCAGAACCCACTATCGATTTTTTGCAAGGTAATGTGCCTCATATCACAATTGCTATGATGTCATTTATCACCAATAAAGTGGATATTCTAAAAAATCTGATCCGTGAATATGTCTTGGAAACTCCCATTGTTATTAGCGGTTGGGCTCGTCCCGTGACACCACCTGGAGGACCCGTATCTCCTTATGGAATGATATGGACCATTGAGGATGGAGGAAGTATACAACGGATCCTGGACCGATTATTTCCCGTTATCCGAGAATTTGTTCACCCCAGCGCGTTTACGTTTATTCCTCCCTGGTTAAAATTTAGCAAAATTGATCAGATCAAGGAGAAGCTTCGATCCATTCATACCTGTGGCAGTGCCAATATCACCCTTTTTGAACCTCATCTTACCGTCTGTCACACGAAAACACCACAGGCGTGGAATACGCTACCGGTGACCAATCCCCCATTACATCCAGTTCCACAAATTATTGAGCATATTGATATTCAAAAAGCTCGTGTTCAGAATGGAAGCGTTATTCACAATTCTTTAAAATAATTTTATCTTCGTAAAAAAATGCAAGAAGAAATCAAATTACTCGCCGATTTTCAATTTCTGAACCATTATTAAAAAAAAATATTTTTTTTTAGCAAACCCTCGTATTGACTTAAAAAAAAAAATAAAAATAGAATTATATAAACAAGCCGTTACGGTATGAGCCCAAGCCATCCGCTTGAGAAATGTGCATCCATAATGAAAAAGATCCGTCAGGATTCCTTTATACGCTATTTTATGTACCATTTCTCGATTTTTATGGACGGTGATTCCCCCGTGGAACATCAGAAATGGATGGATCTTACAAGGCCAGAGGAAATGCATCGATGGGTGCGGGAAGAGGAGGAGGACGAAGAGGTCTGGAGTTGGGAAGATCGTGAAGGAAAACGAACGTCTTTTACAACGCCCGAATTCTTGGATGCTTTCTTGACCTCGAAAGCTCATCTTCCTCTCGAGTTTAAGAACATGTCTCGTTTTATTCCATGGACTCGGGAAGAGTTCAAGAATGCTTGGTTTTTAGACAAGAATAAACAACTCATTTATTTCAAGTTTCGAAACGTATGCGGTGAAGGGGCGGTCAAGAGGACCTATTTTGGTTGGGATGTGTCCCGATCCAAGCCCGTTGTGGTCTATCAGATCAATGTACCTGTCAATAACACCGAACAAAAACGGTGTCTCAACGAAAAACGCATCGCCGAGGTCGAGAAAAGTCCCTATCTTTTGACCATCTATTTCTCCACCATCCATCGGGAGACGCGCAAAGTCTACATGATTGCCGATTACTCACCGTATAATGTCAAACAAATGATCGATGATCCCGACACACAATGGACCGAGAATGATTTACGTGTGTTCTCCAAGCATATCTTAAACGGACTCAAGACACTTCACGATATGAATGTCATCCATCGCGATATCAAGCCCTCCAACATTGTGTACGACGATGCCCTGGGTATTTACAAACTCATCGATTTTGGTATTGCGACCAAGTTCTCTTCAGAAAGCAATCTGCACAAGATCGAGACCCTTTCACAGAATACGGACTCGGATCATCTCGGTCTTGTGGGTACCCCGGGTTACATTTCTCCTGAAATATTTGATTGCCTGCATTCCTTGAAAAAAAATAACTATAATTTTAGCGTGGATGTCTTTTCATTTGGTATCACTCTTTTAGAAATTTACTTGCGCGACCGCGCCTTTCGTAGTGATTTTGAAGATCTGCCCTCTCGTATCCGCCAAGATGTCTCTGTCCGGGAATCCCTCTTTAATAACATGCTCGAAGAGGATATTCATTTCCTCAAAGAACTCTATAAAAGGCTGGATGATTTTATTACTACCAAGCGTATGGAAACACTCCGGAGTGAAATCCAGGAAAAAATTGGTATTATTCATCAGATGAATACCTGTGACGACTGTGAAGAAAAAGAAGTCTTCCTGTCGGAACTCATTGAAAAAAATAAATCCATCTCTTATTTCTGTAAAAAGATTCCGGATCAGCTTCACGATCTCGACGAGAAGGCCTCCTCTGAGTATGAATTTATCAGCCAGATGAAGACGCTCAAGCATTTCTCTCGAAGACTCGACAATCTTGCCAGAATCGGTCTCGATGATCTTGTGGATGATGTCTATGTCTATCCCGTTCTCTTCATGACCTCGTCGTATCGGTTTCCCAAGGCCGTGGAAATGATTTATGAGAAGGATCCCGTCTTTGGAGATTTTTTGCGCCGGTGTGTCGATAAAAATCCCACTCATCGCCTCTCTGTTACAGAGCTTTTGGAACATCCGTGGCTTACTGCAGAAGAAAAAAAAGAAAATTGAAGAGTCTTTGTCATGATAGTTTTACATCTTGGAAAATAAACATGTCGTTACGTGTGCTTCTCTCGGATTTAAAAGACGATGACATTGAGGCTTTTGAAAAACATCTTTTGGTAGAAGAATCGTCCCGACAAACCAAACAGCGACAAGCGCGTTGTCCGTGGCTCGAAACCCCTAAATACAATACCGTCCGACGCGATGGGGAGTATGCCTATATTCCTTTCCAATGGGGAATGAATTATTTCTCTAAAAAATATCGGACGGAACGATCCGATTGTAGTCCCATTAAGATCGCTTATCTTGGTGTGTTGCGGGAAGAACAGAAAGTCGTTCTCCAAGAAAGCACCGATCTTTTAAATCGCTATGGCAGTTGTATGATGGCCATGTATCCCGGTGGGGGCAAGACCATGACCTCGCTTGCGCTTGCTTCGGTTATTGGTATGCGAACTCTCATTCTTGTGAACAAGATTGTTCTCATCCAGCAATGGATGGAGACCATTCAGCGGGCCTTTGGTGATCATGTCCGCGTTCAGCATCTCAAGCCCTCGGGAAAGATTGTGCCTGGATGTCAATTCTATATCATGAATGCGCTGAATGTTCCCAAGCGGGATGCGTCCGAGTACGCGCGTCTTGGTATCGGATTTGTCATTGTCGACGAGTGTCATCTCATCATGACCAAGATTTTTTCCCGGGCCATGGCTTTCCTGGCTCCACGTTACCTTATCGGTCTTAGTGCTACCCCTTTTCGACCCGATGGTTTTGATGTCATGCTGGAGCTGTATTTTGGCCTCAAGAAGATTGTAAGAAAGCTGTATCGTCCGCACCGCGTCCTTCTGTGGGAAACCAAGATCAAGATTGTTGCCAAGAAAGATGCGCGTGGACAGATCCTTTGGTGCTCCGTGATTGATGCTCAGACCGTGCATGAGGAACGAAATGCACGTATCGTCGATGCGTGCATCCGACACGCCGATCGTAATATCCTGGTCTTGTGCAAGCGCATCCAGCAGATCGATACCCTTTTGCAAGGATTACGAGACAAGGGACAGAGCGTTACCTGTATGAAAGATAATGATGTCAGTTTTGATAAGGAGGCACGTATTTTGGTGGCCACCTATCAAAAAGTCGGTACGGGATTTTCTCATGACAAGCTGGATATGCTGGTGCTGGCCACCGATGCCGAGGAATATTTTATCCAGTATTTGGGTCGGGTGTTTCGTCGTCCTGATGTTCATCCCATTGTGCTGGATATTGTCGATGATCATCCCATTCTGCGACGACATTTTCTGACCCGGCGCAAGGTATACCAGGACAGCGGAGGTGCAGTAGAGAATTATACCCCTTCTCGTTAAAAATATAAAAAATATTTCAATAACAAAAATGCAACGATCTCAATTGGAAAAAAAAACCGTTGAGAAATTGAAAATTTTACTCCGACAAAGAGGACTCCCCGTGTCTGGAGTCAAGGCGGTTCTGATTCAACGATTACTCGCTGCGCCACCACCACCACCAATGGCACTGCCACCACCACCACCACCACCACCACCAATGGCACTGCCACCACCACCACCACTGCCAATGGCACTGCCACTATCACCAGAATTTGAGGTGGTAAACCAGATACCAAGTTTCAATTATCATTATTATGGAATGGATCCATGGCTACAGGATGCTCTCCTCCCAAGAACGATGAACCGTATTGTAAAAGATTTAAAAAATTTGAAAGATGTCCTCTCTTCCTTGACCGATGCTCAAGTTCTTATTTTTGTTAGTGAAGAATCTTTATTGCTCTGGAAGTTCATGTTGGTGCCACCCTCGGACACTCCTTATTATGGAGGAATGTTTGAATTTCACATGATTCTACCACCCAATTATCCAACCCAACCACCTAAAGTTCATCTGATGACGACTGGACAAAATACAATTCGGTTCAATCCTAATTTGTATGCCGATGGTAAAGTCTGTTTGTCTTTACTTGGGACATGGCAAGGCCCAGGATGGGATCCAATGCAGAGTAATTTGAGTCAAGTTATTCTCGCTATATTAGGTCAAATTATGGGAACTAAAGATCCTTTATCGAATGAACCTTATTTTGATGGATATGAACAGAAAATCCGTGTCAAAGGTTTTTCGGAATCTAAAAGATTAATGTTATATGAATGGATTAAAAATGCGAGACAAAATTATACGGCGTACTTGCGAATTCAAACTTTGGTGACGACCATGATTGGATCGGTATTAGGAAAGAATAGTTATAGTACTGAATTTTATTTCTTCATTTTACATTATTATATGAAAAATTTCAAGGAAAAGATTTTTCCTGATTTAATACGATGGTCTTTAAAACAAATCACATTGCCTGTTTTTAATGGGGAAATTGATTGGTCAATTTTGGGTCAAATTAAAAATGCGTATTGGTGGCAAATCACCCGAAGTAATTACGAAAGGAACATGCAAAAATATATTCATAAAATGGATAAAATCGTAGATTGTATCATTCTTGTATTGACTTCCAATTCTGTTCATTAATTTTTTTTTTTCATCCTGAAACGACAAAAGGGATGGAAAAAAAAAAAGCATGGCGATGGCGATGGGTATGGATTATCGGTTTTATTGTATTGATTATTTTTGTGTTGGTTCTTCTCATCCGAAAGATGAGCAAACCTCGTTTTCTTCTTGTGACCATTGAGACACGAGACAATAATGTGATTCGTGTTCACAATGAAAACATCCAGTCGTATTCGAATCGATACGGATATGACTACATTTTTTCTAACCAGTATCAGAATCCTTCCTTGAATCTTCCCGTTTATTGGTGGAAATTACAATTTATCAAGGACAGGATGATGGCACAGGATAAAAGAATGGATTATATTGTATGGCTCGACAGCGACACCATTGTTGCCCATGATCGACGATTAGAGGAGATTGTCCGATTGGCACCCAAGGCCTCCATCTTTATTGGCAAAGATTTTTCTCACGACCGTTCCAGTCAGGTATATTGCGCCGGCGTCTTTATGCTTAAAAACAATGACGTGGGTAAACAATTTATCGACGATTGTCTCATGGCCTATGTCAACAACCCCCGATGCAAAATCCATGGAAAATACACCCTCGTCGGAGAATGGGCCGGAGAATGTTATGAACAGGGTGTGATGAACAAACTATTAAAAGGCAAGTACCGATCGGAGATGTTTGAATTGTCTCCGGAATATGTTATGAATGGACCCGCCAACTTTCATGGATTTATTGTCCATGTCTTTGATAACAAACAGAACGTGTTTGACAAGATTCACAACAAAGAAATCCAATTACCGTCTTTTTCCCCTCTTGGATGGGATCTATGAAAACCAAAAAAAAAATAAATGAATCAACAATGGGGATTGTTTTCATTTCTTTACTCCAAAGAAATGGAAATCCAGACACTCTATCAATGTGATTGTAATCCCGGTAAACGGTACAGCTCGCGACAAACCTTTCAACATCATGTCTCTTCCAAACGGCATCAGTTGTTTACCCAAAACAAAAACAAGAGTGATCTCTATAAACGATTACAAGATACCGAGATTGAGTTGGTCAAGGCAAGAAAGGAATGCGAGGTGTGGAAACACAAATATCTCGACATGATGCTCGAAAAAGAAGAAGAGGAGAAATCATTTCAAGACTGTCAGTAACAGTGCCACCGGGCTTAAACATTTGATTCACGGAAGAAAAAAAAAATGCGCGTGGAGACCGACAAAAATATTCATTACATGTTCTTTTCAAGCCCTGTTCTTCAAGAACTCCTCTTGCCTCCTTTTTTGAAATGGTTTCAAAACACGGTGACCGCTTCTCCCGTCCCTGTGCGTGTCCTTTTCTCTCCTCTTTCCACGGTAACTCAAAAATACATTGGGTTTCATATCATAGAGGAAAAGCTTCTTCTACGAAGCGCGAAAGAGATGACCAAAGCTCATTTCCTGTCTAAAATCTCTCATGAGCACCCCATTGTTCTTTCCTCTCTTCGCCAGACCTGTTTAGTCATTCCAACCATTCCGAAAGATTTCCAGAAAAATTACACGTCCTTGTACTATTTCTTACAAGAAGCATCTTTCGACGAGATCCTGGCGTTTTTTAAAGAAATTGTGTCACAGATGACGCGATTTCTTGACAATGGATCGTCGGTCGCTTTGAATTTCCACGGCGCCGATGAACCAATTCTACACGCCCGTATTGTCCCTACTTTGGACAATGACGAGACATGGATACGAAAACAACGTCTTTTCGAAGCCAACACCGTCCTCCCTTTTTTAGAACTCTCTCTTTATGAATTTTTGATCAAGATATGGGAAATAGAAGAAGGTGATCGGAAGCGTGTGTATCAACATATTTCCAAAGTATATGGCTACAACTGTTATGAGATGGATGCGGTAATCAACACGTCTCAATCCCTTTTCTTGATACGATACGAGGGTAGTAATCCACTTGTTGGAAATTGGACGGAGGATGCTCGTTCTACCGTGATTCACGCCGATTGGTCCCTGGGCGAGTTTGTTATTCTGCGACAATTACTAAAAAAGGGTATTCATTCCCATCTTGTCTTGGAAGATTTCCTTGCGGGTGATTCTGATGTTCCCAATTATCCTCTTGTATGCATCGTGCAACGCAAGGAAATTCCTTTTCAAGGAGTATTATCTCTCAAGGTGGATGGACAGCTAACCGGTGTCTCCGTCTATCGTCCTGGAACACGGGAATTTAATCTTGTTAATTGTTATATTGATCGTTTACCAAGTACTTCTTTTTATCATGTCTTGCGCAAAATAAGCATGAAAAATCATCATGTCATCATGATTATTCATTCGCAACGGACATTTTTAATGGGTTTGGATCATTATCCTTCTCAACAAAATGAGAATCGCTGGTCCTGGATTCTTGGATCCATCGCGTATGGATGCCTCCAATTCCCTGTCCAAACGATCCTGCCCCCCTTGGAGGAAATCATACCTCTTTTTTTTTCCATGGTGCATCGAAAAATCCAGGGAATGAAGATAAAGGATTACTCCTTTTTGACCTTGTGTTTTGAATCCATCTGTGCGCATCGGAGATGCCCTATGGGTGTTTTGCACCGAGATATTACAGTAGATTCTCCTTGTCATCGCTTCGTGTTCTTGGGAATATCCTGGATGCCCAGTGGGTCTCAAAAAGCCATCTTTGTCGCGCATCATGATTGTCCTCTACAAGGAGTATTTGAGCAACCCACCAGTTGGATTGATCCGAAGATGAAAGGAGAGAAGGTGTTTTCTATTATGAATGATTTTCAACAATATTACCTGGACGATTATGACCTTTTTATCCAAAGAACGAGACCCACGATTGTGAGTCGTCACAAGGACCCTGAAGGCTTTATATTGCACGGTGATGAACACCGGTTCTTAAAAATCAAGACAAGAGCGTTTATCGATGCATTTACGCAAGATCAACATTTCAAAATTGCGATGTTTCCCTCCAGTTTGCTTGCCATGTATCCGTTTTTTCGAAAGAGGATGGAATTTGGTGAAAAATATTTGCACATCATGACGATCGCCACGCCCGATACGATCACCACATCTACTGATTTTGAAAAATTATATCGAGAACACGGTCTCGAGATATGTTGGTCTTCCCCGCTGAATAAAAAGTACTCGATGGGCATTCTCAATTATCATACTGGAAATAGTCGCGTTTTGAAAACGACATTGGAATATATTGCGTGTTCGAATCCGTCCAAACTCGAAACCCTTGTCCACCAGTTTATCAAGACGTATCGCTATTCCTTTTTCCATGAACCAGAACGATGGAAAGACTTGTGGTTCCGATCTTGTGAATTATTATGAAGATGGATAGTCGTAATAAGAGTCCGTACGTTGCATATCTTCATAGGGACGCATATGATCTTCGAATGCCCTGGCAATTTCTTGTTCTCGATCGTATTTCAAATAATCTTCTCCCATGACTTGTCGAAGAAATGCCTGGATCTCCTGACTTTGCATCTGCGCCTGCATCTCTTGAAGAAATTGTTCTTGAGCAAGTCGTTTTTGATGAGTATGTCGAACAGCGTCTATCAAATCGGCTTGTTGCGCTTGTTGTTGGAAATCAATCTGGGCCTGTCGATCTTGTTGTTGCTGGGCTCGCAATCGCCTTTGTAAACCCGGCGACTGTTTTTGTAGACGTTGGTATTGTTGATCTATTTGCGCCATTTGGGTATTGAATCGATCCTGCATCTGATAAAGTTCCTCTAATTGATATTGGTTGATTCGTTTCTGGTCTTGATTGACAATCGATTGTTGAGACACCTTTCTCATTTTTTGTTGTAATTGTTTTTTCAATGTCTGTAATTGGGCATGCCTTGTCCGATTTTCCCATAGACGATGTTCCAAAGCGCCCACCTGTTGAGATTGCGATTCGATAGTTAGCGTGGCGCCCCGGCGCTTGATGTAAATATTTTCACCGCGTCGTTTTCTGTCCAAGGCCTCGCGTAACAACTTTTGTAAATAAGGAATACGGATCTTTGACACAATAGGTTTTTTGGTAGAAGTCACCTTGTTGTAGTTCAGTAATCCCGATGAATCTCGATATTCTCCATTCCCGTCTGCATCGATTACATAATAAGGATCTTCAGGTATAGACAAAGTAGTCGGGTCAATGGGTATCCCCTCGATGGATTGCAATATTCTTATTTCCTGCTGATTCATTTTGATTTCCCTTGTTTTTTTTTTTCTTATTTTGAAAAAAAAAGGACAATTTATTAATGTTTTGTCGAAACCCTATGACAGACAAATGATTGACACCATCCCATGACGACGACAAAGAAAATCACGTACACCCCAACAATCATCCATACATCTGACCATCGGAGGCTGTAATTCTCTGGATTGAAACACGTGGCGAAATATAAGATGAACAATCCATGCCATCGTAGTACCATTGTCCATGGATAATGAAATCGTCCAAAATAACGGTACAACTGGTACAAAAACAGGCTGTGATGCGAGATCACATCCACCATCCACAGCGTTGGACCCTCGATTGTGACCGTATCGCCCCAAAATGACATGGGCATCGGCAACTGGAGAAAACACGGATATATATACGTGATATAAAATCCACCCACCGACGAAATCATGCTATTCACCAGATTCATTGGATGTCCCGGATAAAGAAAGAAAAATATCCATGTCCATAACGTAAAATACCGCTGTACAATAAAATCCATCTATTTATCTCTCCTTTGTCCTTTCTCTTTAAATAGATTAAGACATATGGGAGTTGCAATCGCGGTTGAAAAATAAATTTTTCTTTCTGGGTTTGAGAAAGAAAATCGTTGACAAGCATGGGTATTGATGATCTCGTTCGTACTCTTCATCCCATTTCTCTCTCTCATCTGCCGGTCTATGTGATTAGTCTTCCTTGTAAGAGAACAAGATTTCTCAAGGTGAAAGAACAATTACGACGGGTAGGATTGTTAAATGTTACCCATATTGAGGCTGTGGATACCAAGACCGCGTATTCTCATCGTCATTCTTTTTTTTCCATCAATGTGTTGAATAATATCACCCGTGGTCCTTTCTCGACCAACATGATCCCTACCTGGAATGCTGCTGCTTGTGCCCTCAGTCATCTCTGTGCGTGGGAGCAAGCTCAGCATCATGATCTTTCTCTTGTCGTGGAAGACGACCTCCTGGTCCAAAATCCTGACAAGATCCTTTTCATGTTGATGGAAGCGATCCATATGCATACCGCAACGATTCCCTCGGATTTTCATCTCTTTTTCTTCAATTCCAAGAAGAGAAACAATGCGCTCTATTGCTACGATACGCCTCCTCCGCTGAATGGTTCCCCTTCCTATAACTCTTTATTTTCCAGCGCTTCCTCTTCATGGTTGACGGATTCTCCTCTATGTCTGCCCAGTTTTGCACGCTTAGGAGATTCTTTCATCGATTCTACGGATCTCATCGGTTCTCATTTCTATCTCTTGTCGGGTGTCGCTGCCAAGATCATGCTGAAAAATGTCTACCCCATTGAATTTCAGATTGATATTCATATGACCAAAATCCTCCGTAAGAAATGCCTGTTACAAGTGTATTACACACGATGTGATGCCGGTGTCCTTCAGGATCCATCCTACAAGATCAGCACCGTTCAATATTACTCCATTCCAGGCGCGTGCTCACTCTACATGATCCTTGATCAGAAATTTCCCATCGAAGTGTGTACCACCATCTACTCTTTTTGCAAGCCCTGGTACGAATTTCATCGGATGTGATTTTATTTTAAAAAAAAAAAAAAAGAGTATACAAATAATTCCAACCCATGACGACGGCAACCATCAGTCAACACATTGAAGCATTACTTATACCAATCCTCTTTACTCCATCGAATGTCACCCCTGCAATGATCACGACCGTGAAAGAAGAATTGCGCTCTTTACTTGGCAAAATAGACGTCAAAGATATTGATGCCTTGTTGAAATGTCTAATGGATATTGTTATTCAGAGGCGTGGACAACGTTTTCTCCCAACAGAAATACACCGAAACATATCAAGATACTTGTCTATAGAAGAAGCACAGAAATATTTGCTTCTTACCAAAGTGCCACAAAAACAAAGAGAGGATCAGATAAAAAGACGTCAAAAAGAAGAAGATCAAGAATATCAGAAATGGATCGCGCAGAAAAAATACAAGAATTGGCCTACATTGATTGATGAAGAATATTTCAAAAGGGGAATGTCGTTTTACAAATTAAGACGTTTTATGACCGCACAAAAAATACCCAATGAATTATATCGCTCACTGCTCTGGGGAAGAATATTGAAACAGGAGTACAGGAAGAAAAGAATGACCATGTTGGAAATGATTTCTGTTATGACGGACCAAAACATGAGTTTTGCTCAACAGACGGATCTCATGAAATTTTTGATCGAAGAAGAACACAAGAAAGGAAAATCGTTGCACGAATTGATTCCTTTTATCATGACGCTTGGGCCCATATATCGTTCGGTCTTGTTCACAAATCTTATTCTAAAAGAAGACCAGAAGGGAACAACGCCACTCCCCGATTTAAAACGCTTGATCACGGCACAAAATATGCCTGACGCATCAAGTCGTGTTATTCTTTGGCATAATCTCTTTGTAAGAGAATACATGAGGAGAACCATGTCTTTCCACGAAATCGTACATGCCTTGTCCACAATGTCTCCGGGTTTCACATTTCATAGTTGGAGATATATATTCAATGAAGAACATGATAGGGGAACGATGCCATTTCACGAATTAATATCTTTTCTCACAGCCCAAAACATACCCGAAACTAATATGCGCTCCATCATCTGGAAAGATCTTCTTTATAAAGAACATAAGAAGGGAACGACACCGTTGCCCAACCTGTTGTCATTGGTAACAGCAGAAAACATACCGGAAGAAAGTATCCGTTCCGAATTAATCCATTTACTCTCTTGATGGGCGAAAATTTATTTTTTAATTTTCCAAACGAATAAAATCCCTGGACTCGAAAAATGAAAAAAGGTCATGGAACCATTATAGAGGCCTATAATACCAAGGCATTTACACTCATGGAAGCGAAAAAGACGGAAGAAACGACCCAGAAATGTCCCAAAGGATGGGCTTTACCACCTCCCCCCTCCTCCTCTTCCTTGGATAATTATTGTTGTCCCCAATCCTCCAAGGCGGAAGGTAAACATTACAATCTTATCAAGGTCAATGATAAACCCTATTGTTTCCCTCACAAGCATCCCTATTGACCGTGACCCTGAAGATATTGATAACCGTAGGACAATTCATCGTGAGAAGGATGATAGGAATCAAAATGAAAGACACAGGGTCGTGTTTTTGTGATGGTATTGATCGGACGCCCTTCCTTTCCGATGAATAGATGATTTTGTTGGAGGGCCGTAGGCGTGGTGTTCTGAAAAACACTACTCTTTTCATCCAGTTTCATAGCGATAGAGGAAGTCGGTTGTTGTAAGAAAATCGTGGCAAAATAGCATTGATCATCCACATCGTCGGTCCATGGATTTTTATGAAGCAGATCCGCCAGATAGCCTGCTCTGCCCATATACGTACCCGCACACAAATACATCATTTTCTGTAACTCGGTGCTGTAGAGCCTCGGATGTCGCTCCCGCAGATAGCGGATACACATATCACAATCGGTCGGCCAGCAATAGTCCGTGTATCCAAAGAGAAGAGAGGCCCCGGATTCGATAAATTTTTTCATCATTTCTTCTTTCGGCGCCAGAAGCACCACATCAAAGGCATCGACAGAAAGCACCACGGTATCCCGAGGAAGTGTTGAATAATAATCCCTCCACAGGGTCAGACGCTTGGCCCATGAAAAAGGCGGATCGCAGTCTAACAACACCCGTTCCTCCGTCACGAAACCCGATTTTTCCGAGGCGGACGTTAACAGCAATCCCAGTCTGGCATCCCGTGGTTGATTCGTCACGGTGACCATCTGGAAAGAAGAGGAAGATGAGGAAACGGTTCCAGGAAACGCCAGGGTACGGGTACATAACATAAAATACCATAATACGATGACAAGAACAAGGACCAGGGTTGTTGCCACGACCACAACACCAACAAATCTTGCTCTCATTATATTTTTTTTTTTGCCTTCTTTTCTTTTTTCCCGAGAAGAATAAAATGTTTGTTATTTTACTCTTATCGTGCGTCAAGAACATTCACCTTGCCACGATGCTTGAGAATTTATGGCTCCGAGGCACCGGCATGCCTTATGTCGTCGTTACGGGTAATCCGGATATGGATCGGGGAGAGAAGAAGAATTATATCTATCATCCAAAAACGAAGCAACTCATTCTTTGTTGTGAAGATGATTATGATCATCTCTGTAAAAAAATGCTTCACGCATTAAAAGCAATCACCCAGATTTTCCCTCAGGTGACCGGTGTCTTTAAGATTGATGATGATGTTTTTCTTTCCCTCCCCCGTTTCACGCAATGGGTCCAGAACCACAAGAAAGATGCCATGGACTATGCAGGGATTCGATGCAAACGGATGGATTATTGGAGCTATTACCATTACGGTAAATGTTCTTCTTCCCAGATGAATATGATTCCCATGTATCTCTCCAACGTGGTGTACGCCCAGGGACCCTTTTATTTCCTTAGTCGGAGATCGATCGACCTTTTAATCATCCATATGAAACCCGAAGAGCATCTTTACGAAGATTATCTTATCGGCAAAACGTTGGATTCTCACGGCATCCATTTCGTGGATGCCCCCTTTTACACCGAATCCCTGCAACACTTTGTCTTGGGAAATCTTCCCAGCATCGCCTTTCACGATCTCCATCACGTGTACAATCTTTCAGAGATTGAACGACGGTATTCCATCAATCGTGCTTATCTTTTAAAGAAAAATAGCCCACGGGCTCAATATTTCATTATGCTCAAGGCTGTTCTTTGTCTTGTGATTGTGTGTATTGCCCTACGATTCTTTTTCATGCTTCGGCCTCCTCCATTGTTAAAAAGTCCTTAGGATACAACGTCTTCTTTTCGGTGAGTTTCTCCGCAAGAGCTTCCAGAAGTGGCTTGTGATTACGCAGGTATTCTCTGGTTTGCAAATACGCATTATTAATCAGATGATGAATCTCTTGATCGATTCGTTTCTTGTAGGTCTCACTAAAATGCGGATAAATGATATGGGTACCCATTCCGTACCCCATAATCATTTTCTTGGCCACTTCGAACGCCGTCTCCAGATCGGACAACGCCCCGGAAGATACCGATGTTCCATATACCGTTTCCTCCGCCACACGCCCACCCAACAACACCTTGAGATGATCATGCAGATATTCCCGGAGGAAAAATCCCTGATCGACATCCTTTTTCTCAAAAACAGTGTATCCAAGAGAGGAAAATACCGAAGAGTCGACAGTAACCTTGGAAGGACGATCAAAATGACTCGAGTTCAGCGCCATGAGGAGATGACCAATCTCGTGCACGGCCACACGACGCAATGTCGCATCCGAGATATTCATCTTTCCAATCGATTGTCCCATGACGATTCTGTTCCGCGTGTCCTCCAGTATAGAATAATCGATAGGGAGCAACTCCTTACGGATACCCGTTAGCGTCGCCTCATTCAGCATATTCTCAATCTGAGCGCCATTCATCCCCGTCGTCATATCTACAATCTCATCCATCGTCACATTAATAGGCTTGTTCTTAAGATGAATGGTCACAATCTCCCTTCGTGTTTCGGTGTCCGGATTCGGCACATGAATGATCTTGTCCATACGACCCGGACGAATGACAGCAGGATCCAGAATATCGATACGATTGGTGGCACCCATCACTATCACATTGTGTTTAACCGTAAACCCATCCAACGCGACCAACAATTGATTCAGTGTCTGACTCCGTTCATCACTCGCACCATCTTCATTATTCGATCGTTTCTTCGCCAGGGCATCGATCTCGTCGATAAAGATAATACAGGGCTCGTTCTCCTTGGCAAAATTAAAGAGCTCACGAATACGAGAGGCGCCCACCCCCACATATTTTTCATTGAATTCTGCACCCGAAGTCGGAATGATGGGAATCTCAATCTCCCCTGCAAATGCCCTGGCCATCAACGTCTTACCATTCCCCGTCGGACCCTCCAACAAGACACCCCTGGGCATGCGGATACCATACTCTTCGTATTTGGAAGAATTTTTCAGAATATCAATCACTTGTAAGAGCTCCATCTTGACCCCATTGTATCCTCCTACGCTCTGAAAAGTAATATTACGATCATTCTCTTCAATCCGAAAGGTACCCTCATTAGACGTAACCGATTTCTTGGACTGGGGACGTCTCGGCGAAGAAGAAGAAGGGAGCCATCCAAGGCCTTCCATATCGGTTTCATTGACCTCACGACGAAGAATAAGAGGAAGCTGGATTCGCATTCGAGACCCTGGAGAAGAAGGCGGTTTTGATCGTAATTCGTCCAAATAACGAGATCCTGTAGAAGGAGGGAAAGTCTTTCCTTTTAGGCCTTCCAGATAAGGATTCTTATCACGATGATCACGATTATCAATACGATACAATTTCGGCATCGCAAAGGCCAGATACACCATTTTCAAAAAGTAGCGCATTTTTTTTTTTGTAGAGGGGGGTCTTTTTCGATTTTCTCATGGATCCTCATTCTTTAAATATTTTCTTTTTTCCGAGAGGATAAAAAAGAAAAGATGCCTTTTACATCGATTCAGGGTGCGTATTCGAATAATTTTCATGGTTTGGCGTTGGGTGGATTGGGAGAGACTATTTTGGCAGCGCCCTTGTGTTTTTGTGTCGATAAGAAAACCATTGCGCGGTATGAGAAGAGCGCGTTGCGATGTCATAAAGGGCGGTGTGGTGTATGTGCACGAAAGACCATGTGTCGTCATTGCATCCGTCGCCTTAAACCCTTGTGCAAATTTCAATAATAGAATGGTTAAGACACAAATTCCAGGATCAATTGTGTCATGTTTTCATCGATCCTATTGTATTCTTTGGGGGTGATGAACAATCGTAATTTTTCGTGGTTTAAATGATTTTTATGAAATTGAACGGAAGAATGGGTGGACCACGAACAGACAAAGATTTGAAGGAGGGCGACTTGCTTGTCATTCCAAAAAAAAGTATATTGTTTACAAAAGTAGGAAACAGGGTCGAACCGTCGTTGATAAGCAAAGCGATACCCTTTGGATACGGTTATTCGGATGCGTGAATCAGAGACCTGCAAACCTTGGTCATTGTAGACAAGACCCGGTATTTTTTGCCAAAGATCTTGCAAATCCTTTGTTATCTGGGAATTATTTTGGATGCCTTGAATCCTTTCTTCTTTTTCATGTGTTGAGATTAATAAACCAAGGGGATTATCCAACGTCATCATTTGTGTATGTGGTGTTGTCTTTCCCATGGTGGGAAAGACAACAAACGTGATTCATTTTTTGTGATCAAGAAAGTCCTGTACTGGAATCGAACCAATTACCAATCGCTCTGCAGGCGATTGCTCTACCGATGAGCTAACAGGACATCTATTCTCAAGCAATATTTTTTTTTTATTTTCATTTTATTTTTCCAAATTATTTTCTACTCTCAAATCGCCTCAAAATTAATCTGATCCTCACTGTCGAGTGTTGTGGTATCCACCAACAATTGCTGGACATTGGACGAACCATCTCCATTCGCCAGATTCTTGTACATGGCCGGATCAAATTCTCCCTGTATCTTGAGGATCTCGGCCTCCTCAGGCGTGTACTTGTGGACCACATCCGCCTTGTCATCCTCAAACTCCCGCAGAGAAATGAGGACCGTGTCGCCCACGTTAATCCAAACACGTCGTTTGAACTTGCCACGAATGTGACACACCTTGGTCGTGGCATCGGAGCAGAGTACTGAGCACCGCATATCACCCAGCATCTTGTCCACCACGCCGTATTCTTGAAGATCTTCCTTAAAGATCACTTCGCGTTTAAAACCTGTTGATGGACGCGCTCCACGCTTCTTCTTCTTTCCACCTCCCGTATTTTTCACCATGTTTTTTGTTGTTCGAGCCTGTTTGTGATTGTAAAAGATTTTCCAATTTTGTAATCAATTTTTTATCGAAGGTATGTGTGGGTCTGTGTGACCTTGTTCATTACAAAAGGTCCCCCATGGGCATCAGTTTTTTTTTGCTTTTTTGCAAAACAGCAATAATGGCGACAAATGACACAAGAATTTTTGAATCTAAAGAATAAGACCATGAAAGAAAAAAAGAGAGAAAATGAATTTGTTGATCAATACCATAGGGATGGGATTGGTGGTAATGGGTGTATCAGTAGCGGCGCGTTATGGGATCCCGAGTGTACGAGAAAAATGGGAGGGTGCAAAAATGCTTTTTGAGATGAATAAGAGCAAGCACAAAACATGGAAGAAGGCACTGGTGACCACGGTTCGGACGATCGCGTGGGTATCCTATCTAATGTTGTATCAAAAGATTTACAAGAATGTAGTGACGATCCAGAAGAATGTGTATGATGTTCATTACGTGTATCATGGCCAGTTGTACAAGATCCGATGCCGGCATGAGATGGGACCCAAGAAGAATCAGGTGCTCATGATCATGAACCAGAGCTCCGAAGACGTCACCAAAGAGATCATGTCGTATCTGGGTCCCAAGGGAAATTTTCATCATATGCGGTATACCCCCTTGGATCTTGGTCATGATGAATTGCATTTCTTTTTATCGGATGGAACGGTGCGATTGTTCAAGAAAGAAGAAATGTTGGTGTTGGACCAGTGAGTAATGAACCCCTTTTCAAAAAAAAAAAACTGATGAGGAGGAGGGGGAGGGGCTTGAAAAAATGGAGTAAGGAGAGGATTCTATAACAAGAATTAGGCAGTGGACTAAAAAAAAAATGATTTTTTTCATCTTTTTTTCTAATAATTTTGACAGATTATAAAATGAACCCCCAAAAAACATTCAATACGGATCATCTCATGACGTACCCCGATGCCTATCTTCAACCTCCCGAGGAAACCACGGTCAAGAAGAACAACAATGCGCGATACAAATTTTTCAAACAGAATCATTTTACCGCCGGGGACGAGGATCAATTCCTTGAATTTTGGGATCGTTCGACACCCTTGGTGGCGCCGTCCTTCAAGTCCCAGATCAACCTGAATAAAGACATCCAGGTGGATCCCAATGTGGGCTGGAGCAAGTATCGACGTCTGTGCGTTGATGACGTGATTGCCACCTATCATTATCTCGCCAACAAGTTCAAGAAGGGTATCTTTTTGAAGATTACCGATGGAGAGCCCAAGGTGTTTTTGCCCTTTAGCAAGGTGGATTATCAGAACGAGTGGTCCGACAAGATCAAGACGAATCCGAGACGTTTCCCCACGATCATGCAACTGATGCAATACACGGCTGGTGTTGAGAAACGGGAGTTTGTCGAGGGCAAGGTGCACAAGAATGTCAAGGCGTGGTATGGCAACAACGGGCTCGTTCGTTTGGAGTTTCCCATCTCGGAAGGAGATTCGGGTGTCAATATGCTCCACGATATGTTTGCGACACTCGCGCGAGAACGCAAGTTGCCTTCCTGTGAGCTCTTTCTCAACAAGCGCGATTTTCCCCTTCTCAAGAAGGATGATACGGAAGCCTATGACTCCTTTTTTGGAACCCGCACACGGCTCCTCTCTCATTCCTATCCGCGTTATGCACCCATTCTGGGCATGACCACCACCGATGCGCATGCCGACATCCCGATCCCCACCTGGGAGGACTGGTCACGTATTGCGTACTGGAGTGAGGGAAAGATGTTTGGCAAGGAGTTTCGCAAGTTTACGCGCCCGGAGGAATTTGATGCCATTTCTTGGGAGGAGAAGATTCCCACCGCCATCTTCCGTGGTGCCTCTACAGGACAAGGTACCATGATTGATAATAATGTCCGTCTGGCCATGGCCGCCGAATCTCAGAAGGGCTTGCGGGATGAGGAGGATGAAGTGCTTTTCTTGGACGCCGGAATCACCAAGTGGAACCTTCGTCCTCGTAAACATCCCTGTTTTCCTTACATTGAGACGCTTCATGTCGAGGAGATGCCCTTTGGTCTCGTGGCACCTCTCTCGCCTCTGGAGCAAGCCCGGTACAAGTACATCCTTCATCTTCCGGGTCATTCGGAGGCTTATCGTCTGGGTATGGAAATGTACAGCGGATCGGTGATTCTCTATCATCCCTGTCAGTATCGGCTGTGGTTCTTTCAGTGGATGAAGCCGTGGGTGCATTACATTCCTTTGACGGGAGGCATAGAAGATGTCTATGAGAAGATTCGTTGGTGCAAGGCGAATGATGAAAAGTGTCGAGTGATTGCGATGAATGCCCGGGAGTTTGCGCACAAGTATCTGGGACGAGACGCGGTCCTCGATTATCTTCAAAAGACCCTGTGGGAGCTCTACAGCGCAACGGGAAAGATCGAACACACTCCCCTCAGTATGAGCCAGATGAATAGGAGCCTTTATCAGCAGGTTCAGGGTCGCAGAGAGTCGTTTTTAACACGCTACCTGACCATCGTTTCTCAGGAAGATCATGAGGCTCTTCTTCCATCCTTTTCTACGCTCTCCCGGTCGATGAAGGCCATTCTTCTTCGTCTTTTCTATCGTCGCCTCCTTGTCGAGGAAACTCCTTATAAGGAGTCCAAGAATACCAGCATTTTTCGCGCTACTGTTGCGGGACAGACGGTCGCCATCAAGCAGACCAAAAAGACATGGAAATGTGAGGACCGGTTTCAGTTGTTGTGTTCCTATCTCTACATCAACGATCTCGCCGATATGATGCCCCACTATCTCTACACGTATGCCGATTATGGGCAGGTGTCGACCTCGATTGTGTCGGATTTCATTGACGGATCCACGATGGAGGAGCATCTTCAGGTACCGGGTAGTGATCTTGCGACCCTGGTCGACATGTGTCTCTATCTTTGCCTGGCGCTACACGCCGGACAACAGCACTGCGGGTTCCTTCACATGGATCTGTTTCCGTGGAACGTCCTGGTCCAGAAGCACGACGAACCTGTCCTCCATTCTTATGCCGGTCGAGAGGGTACTGTTTGTCTCCGTCATACGATTCTGCCGATCATGGTGGATTACGGCAAGAGCCATTTTTTGCACCAAGGATCGCACCATTACAATACGAGCCCCTTTTCCATGTGCCGGTTGCAAGACGTGATCAGCATCGTGTTTTCCAGTCTCTATGTCCTCTTGGAGAAGCAAAAGCTCTCGGACCGTGATTTGCGCTTCACCCTTCTCATGATGAATTTTTTTTCTGGATCGGAGTATACCAAACAGACCCATTTCAACAATATCAATCACGTCAAGTCGTTCCTCAAGAAACATAAAAAGTTTTCCAAGATGCTCGCCGAGCCCAAACTGGGCCTCGAGAACAAATCACCTCTGGATTTCTTTTATTTTCTTATCGACATGAAATTCCCGAGAAATGTCATGGTCGAATTTCAGGAGCGGGCTTTCTCGTATCCGCGACTCGCCTATCCCATGATGCTGGAACCGGAGTCGGGTTATGAAGACCTTCAGATCACGACGCTTCAGATGGAGAGGCTCCGAACGATCGGACAAGTGAGGGCTTGGGGCGTCCTTGATTTCCGCAAACAATGGTTGTCTCTGGAGAGGCTGTGGACGCTTCTTGTTTCTCAGGAAAAAGAAATGCGGTCCCTGTACACGTATCATGTTCTTTCTCTTTTTGAGGATCTTGTTCAGGACATTCATGTGATGGAGAAAAAGACGGGGAAAAAGGTATGGGACCAGGTTACGATAGAGGATCTTATGAGGGATTTTCCGTCTTCCGAGATTCCCGATACGATGCCAGCGACCTTGCCCACGACGAATTCCAAGATGTTACCCTATTATCCCACTCATGCCTGTGCCGTCTGTTTACGCAAGCTCTTGGGTGATGGACAGAGGATCGATCCAGTGGCGATGGGTCTGTTACATCGCCAATGGCTTGGTCTCCAACGTCTATCGATCCTCCACGGACACTCTATCTCCGCGGATCTATTTTCCATCTATACGGGGATCTGTGAGAAGATTACCCTTTCTCGTTTTTTGGAGTCGCCGATGGCGACCGCGACGGCGACAGCGACGACGAGGATGATGACCGTATAATCGCACTACCTCCGTTTTCTAAACAATCACATACCGACAGTTCGTGAGGATGTTCGTACCGATAATGATTGTGGGGTTTAAAAGTGACGTCCAGCAATCCAGAAGGAGGAGAGTGGTAGGTGGAACGATAGAGTTGACCCTTTTTTTGATAGATCCATTCATTGGTGTCAGGATTCGTGCGTGTATTGTTTAGCAACGATATTTTGGTGACGGGAGTCCATCCATTTTTATCAAGATAGTGTCGTTGGAAATGATGGGGATAGGTTTTCTGATAGACATGGAGCTGTTCGTGAAGAAGGGTGTCGAGGAGGTCGTCGGACTCCTCTTCGACAAGATGATGCTCGGGGAGAATAATGACATTGGTTCTTGTGTGAGGGAGACCGTCTTCATATTCATTACCAGTAACACAAGCAAGCTTCCACGGCATGGCCATGAATAAAGAAAGATTAATCCAGTCACAGGCAGAAGATTGCAGTTTGTTGCGAATTTTATCTTGTTGTTGGACAAGCTTGCGGATCAAGAGGCGTTGCTCGCTGGTAAAATCCGAAGCGGCATGTTTGCATTTTTCAATATACTCGGAAATGGTTTTACAATGTCGCGCCTTTAGATCCATCTCATTAAAACGAAAGAAGAATAGGTCTTTTTCACCGATGAGAAGTTGACGTGTCGTTGGAGCGTCCAGAAACAAAAGCATCATCTATATGTATATTTATCTGTCGCTTTGCTTTGATGAAAAAAAAAGTTTTTGTACGCCTCGTGACAAAAATATGATTTTTTTTTTTACGAACCATAAAAAAAAAAATGCAAATCCTTCTGATAATTTTCTGTATTCTGTTGTCCATTTGGATTATTCTCATTATTTTACTTCTTACCGGCGTCGTTCCACAAATCCATTCCCTTCCCAAGGAAAAATCGTACGATTTGTTTGAATATGAATATGACCAGCTCTGTCGAGGCATTATACCCAATCTCAATTGTAATAAAGGGCATCATACGAATGGAAATTATTATTCGACGTTGCGATGGAAGACTTCACCGGGTAATTATACTTGTACCGTTTATATTACTTCCATCTATGTGAATGAAATGTGGACCGATAATTGGTGGATCACCGTGTATGATAGGACAAACAAAAGCACCGCGGGTACGCTACGATGGTCATCGGTGTATTCCCAAACCTTTGATACCAAGGACGTGTTAAAAACCACGGTTCCTTTTATCCGAAGTTTCATTACCGCCGGCAGTCATCTGCTACAAAAATATCAGAATGCGACCTGCGTCGTGGATTATCGAAACAATACACGCAAGATTCATATTTTCACCAAGGGTGCGCATCCTGATCCTGATCTGGAACAAGAAATGGAAATTTCAAAACCTCCTTCATCCTCGTCAACCATTTTGTAACAAGTTTAAATCCAGAAGACATTAAAGACCTTATTGTGGGTTAAGTAAGTCAATAATAAATTTTCAAAATTTATTATTATACAAATGAAATTGAACCCTTTTTATTTTTTTCTTTTATTGATCCAATCAATAACTTCTTCATATCCATTCCAATTCGATATATCAATTGTCCAATTACACATCATCAATGGATTCAATACAGTCAATGTCTTTATATATTTCCCTGTATTCTTGTAGTATAATACAGCATACAAATATAATTGAATAAAATCTTTTGTTGCTGGTTCATTCATACTGGTCTTAAAATCAATAATCTCCTCTCCAGTAATGAGATCAGCATCCCCGTTTATACCTAAATTCGCGTTCCCTACGATAGGGTTGAGAAGCAATGGTGTTTTTTTAATCACAATTTCCAAATTTTGTGTAATTATATCAAAAACCTGTAGCGGTAGAAAACTGTCATCATAATCAATTTTTTCATGATATCCTTCACCCCAAAAAGCTGTATGAGCGGTGGATGTATAAAATAATTCTCGAAGAACTAATTTGGTTTCTGTTGATTGTTTGACTACCTTATAACTTACGCAAACTCTTTTTGGTCTAATTGGATTTCCATTTTCTTTACAAAAAACAAAATCACAATCATTTTCTGAATCATCTAAATCGACTGCAAATATTTCGGCTCTTCTATCTATAAAAGGTTGTCCTATTTGACTTGAAATATAGTGCCTCAAAACATAATCTATAAAAACACCAAATAAATTTGGAGGAACTTGCGCAGGCCGTGACCATTTAATTTGATTAGAAAAAAAAGAATGCACGGGAGAGCATCCATTCAATAATTTAAGAAAAGAAGGGCTTCTATCTATTATTTTTGCTAAGTGAGATACATTAATGGATGGAGGTATTATCAGAGAATTGTCTAATTCTTGTAATTTGCTGTCCAACCAATCACAGAAGATTATGGACCTTGCTAATGGACTTTTTTCATGTCTATCTCGAGTCCACAAGCACCAACCTATATTTTCCTGAAAAATTTGTTCAAATGTCATTCCTGCATTTGTTCCCCAAGTTATGATATTGGTTTCTGACATCTTTGAATGGATAATTTATATTTTTGAAAAATTGATAATCATTTTTTTTTGACATGTGGGGAAAAAAAAGTTTGTTATCGTTTTCTTATCCTCGTTTTTTTCTTTCTTATCATAAAAAAAGAAATTTTTTTATTTTTTCATTCGAAAATGAGCGCAAGGCTGGCTCTGTCAATTGTCATCCAGCATTGGATATCAGAAGAAAATAATCTTCGTCGCCATGCACGACAACAATTTCTAAAACATGCCATGGATAAACGGTCATTAATCATGGAATTCGATACCATGTCTCGATTTAGTGAATTAATCTATCCTCTTATCAAGATACCTTTTTCCAATGATATTTTTAATCGGTTGTATCAAAGGCTCTCTCGTTATATCGTAGAATTGTTAACGATGATTCTGAAACACGATGTTTCCGGACATGTCTGTACCAAATGTGAACAACATGTCACGAAATTTCAAAAAATTGGGCAGTCAGTATTCAATGTCTGTCGAAGCAAGAAATGTCGTACCGTGCATAATATCATTTTACACGTTTTTTGAGGCTTAAAGCCATAAAGAGGGAGAGTATAAATGTTTCATCAGTGTACGATTTGTTTGGACGAGGTATTTATTCCTGTGGAAATGACGGCGTTCCAATGCAGTACCGTGCGCGAGAGGAATTGTTATTCGTTCAAGAGATTATGTCAGGAGTGTGCGGTACGGTATTTGGAACTGGATCGACCTCCGAGTCGTCGAGCAACGCATAAGAAATGTCTTTTTTGTGATTCGAATATAAATCCTTGTGAACTTGTGGTATCCCCTCGTGGTTCGCGATGCATGGAGGGATATAAGAAGGATTATTTGTTCATGTCCATGGATCCACGGATTCTTACCTGTCGATATTGCCACGAATTTACGGGATCGCATCTGGAGATGGAGAAACATGTCGAACGGGAATGTCGGAAGCGTCGGGTCGATTGTTACTGTGGACTCCGTGGATGCAAGATGGACATCGAGTCGGAGGAGCATCGCAGGGTTTGTTGTTTTTACCGTGAGTGTCTTGTTTGCCACGAGTATGTGATTGTTCATGACCAAGAGATGCATCTTGCCAAAGAACATCAGATGATTTTATGTGAACAGTGTCAGAAACCCACCTCGCTTTCATTGGACGAACACAAGAGAAACGAGTGTGCCATGAGGACCATCGAATGTCGACATTGTTATAAATCGCTTTTGGCAAATGCCTATCTGGACCATCTCACCGAGCACGCAAGAGATTGTAAGAATCGATTGGCCTTGTTGCGTGAAATGAAATCAAAAGAGATGGTGTTATTTTTGCGGTATTCTCAAGAGATTGAAGATCTTTTTGAATTTACCTATGGCACGCCTATTGAGGAAGAATTGGTCGATTCTTCGTAGGATATGCCTTGCGGAATATTTTTCTTTTTTTTTTTTGAAAAAGAAAAGATCAGTTCGAAACGAGTGTAATGTCCCAAAAGAGTAAAAATAATCCTGTCGCCACGTTTTTCAAACTATTACATCTCGCCAATGAAATCTTCATCTCGTTTTATCTCTTGTTCTTGGGGTGGACCAAAAAATACGATTTATATTTCATGATTTACTTGCTCTTGATTGTTGTGCACTGGATCTTGTTGAGAAATGAATGTATTTCCAGTTATTTTGAAAAGAAAGCAATGGATTCAACATATGTCCTTGGTAGCCGGCCCTATCATCATCCCTTTTACGATTCCTTTCTTTCCCCCGGTTTCATTTTGTTCCTGAATTGGATGAAGATCCTTACGGTCGCCATTATCCTATTGCGAAACCTGGAGGATCCTTCCATCGTACTCATGTCCATCATTGTTATGCTCTTACAGATCCTTAATTATATCCGAAAGGGATCAATGAACTAAGGCACCTCCAAAAAAAAAAATGAAGGTTGGGGGGCGGTTTTTTGACCAATTCAATCGAGTGACCAATCAAGTCTTGATTCTTTTTTCTAACCTCCCCCTCATCCGTGATCATGATTCCTTTTTAATTTTGACAGGACAAAACAGACAACATGGAATGCCCGGTGTGTTACAAAAACGTGGGAAACAAGAAGGAGGTGAATCTGGAATGCGGACATCGCTTTTGTTTGGATTGCTCGACACGATGGTTGCTCAAAGATGGTGGCACCGCGACCTGTCCCATGTGCAGGGAGCCCACTGAATACTTTGATCGGCGTACGAGGAGTCAAGACGGCATGGACATTTATCTAAAGAATGTCTACATCAAGATGGAGCTGTTTCGGATGCGCTGGTATTCTCAGAAGGGCCTGCACAAGTGCCATGCCTGTATCCTGATGTCAGTGACGTGGACCTTGGAGAGTTTGGTGCTAAAGAAGAAGGAGAAATGGTACCGGCCCTCGATGAGAAGGGCGTTGCACGGCCTGCGCGAGATGATGATATGGGTGGAACATAATTTGGATCGCATTGATACGCAAAAGGCAGAGGACAGGCTGGCAGGGACGGAGAATTGCGAAGAGCACCGTGGGAGAGAGGACTGCAAACGGATTATGAGAGATCTACTGGTGATGGAAAGGAGTTTGGTGTTGTCGCGAAGCGCTTGATTTTTTAGGAATAGGATAAAGAGGATAAATTGATTTTCTTACTCCATTTTTTGGAGAAATAAATCCAATTTTTTTTGAATAAACTTTGAAATGCTTTTCCCGAGCCTCCCCAATCATGATATAAGTATTCTAATTGAGGAATTCTATAATTTTTTTTATTCAAGTAGAGGATTTGTAAGGATAGATCTGTATCTTCAACCCAAAATTTTCCGTAAGCATCATCGATTTGAAACCCGACATGCAATAGATCTTTTCGAAAACATTGACAACAACCTGCCAAGTTGGTTACATAATATTCATGGGGGTCGTCATTGGATGTGTCTCGATGTTTACCAAAAACCCAAGAATCAATAAAACATCCCGAAACTCCAACCATCCCTATCTTTTCATTGTATAAAATACTTTTTACCTTGTCAAAGAAACTTGCGTTTAATAATTTTGCATCCGAGTCCAAACTGCAGATGATGTCTCCCTTGGCTTCTTCAAAAAGAATTTTCCTTCCAGGACCCACACCAAGATTTTCAGGAGAGAATATTATTCTTATTTTTGGACTTTTTGTTGAAAAGTGTTTTAATATTTCTTTGAAAGAGGGCTCGCTATTATTATCAAGAATGATGAATTCTTTTATATCATCTCGATTCAAGGCATCTATATAGCTCTCAAGACAATTCTGGGTAATAATATCACGATTATGGGTTAACATTACGATGCTAATCTGATTCCGAATGTATTTCCTCATGATTAGATTATATATCGTGTTTTGCGTCAAAATATTTGTTTCATCTAACGATTCCAGACGTTTATACTGTATTGTTTCCCAAAGATGCATGGCATAGGAATCGCGAATGATATTTTTGTATTCCTCCATTATAATTGGTTCTTGAAACATGATCCTATCAATTTGATCCCATAAAGGATAAAACAAGGATCGTGGATTCAATATCTTGATGTGATAAGGGTACAATTTCGCAAGTCGTAATGGCAATACAACGCTGTGATAGTCCCATTGAGTACTATCAAAAGTCTTATACTCGTCCATCCATAGTTGTCCAAAAATAGAATAGGGCTTGCTCAGCATGATCGCATTGCATAAACCGTAATTTTGATTCTGTAATCCCATTACAAAATCATGATGCAATAGATCTGTAAAAGGTTTCAAGCAAATAGTATCCACATCCAAATAAATACCTCCGTATTTGATTAATTGGGTCAAACGAATAATATCTGCCTTGTGAGCGTAATGATCAATCTTATTACCATATATTTCTTCTGGTAACTCAACAAACATCATCGTCAAGAGTGGTTTAATTTTTTCCCACCAGAAACCGTAAGGTTCATAATGATAATGGAAATAAATAGTGGTGGGTTGATTAACATGATAGGCTGAAATAATAGCAAGATATTTAAATAACTCAAATTCAGAGGTTTGTTCCTTTAGACCGTAAACAAAATGAATAATATTTGGAATGTGATCAACAGTAGTAGTAATAAAATTTTTTTTTGATTTTATTTCCGATGGAGTGAGTTTACCCATCTCTTGAAGAAGTAATTCAATCATCGATGTCGAAATTTTAGAGGAAAGAGGAATATTTATTATATCTTTATCCATTTGTTTTATGAATTGATCAAAGTCACTATGTGATAGTTTTAATGTTTCATCATCTTGCTCTGTTTGTTGACTGGGATCTCGATTAATAAATTCAATAAGATAAGAGTAATCATTATCATTGTGATAAAACGCATTTTCCGTGATGTCTGTTGAAAAAAAGAAGAATGTTTTGATTTTTAAGAAAGTGCGAAAATAATTCTTTATGGATGTATTATTATTTCCGGAAAGGGAGACGAATAGTACCTTCTTTTTATTATCAACAATAGTTCTCGTATTGTCTTGAAAAAAGGTTGTATTTTGTACAAAACAGTCAGGCGTAGCCTCAAATCGTTTAATGCTACAATGTCGGAATGTTGGATGATCAGACCATTCCTGTAGACGCTTCAACATCTTTTCTAACATACATCCATTTTTCGAATATAATAATATACAATCGATACGTTCTTCAATACATTTTTTCATCAGTTGAAATGCACAAATGAAAATAAATGGACCGTTTGCGTAATGTTGTATAGATGAAGGATATAATAATCGACAAGATCTGACAACATTAACAATAGAAGCGAGTGCATCAAAATTATCGATAATGCGTTTTTCAAACTGTGTCCATTTTGCTTGACGACATTCTTTGACCTGAACTCCCGGAAATCCCTCCACTACTGTGCTCGATGATCTGTAAAAGCATTCTACGCGATCTTGAATCTCCTTGTACGATTCGACGACTTCTATCTCAGGAAATTGGATTGATGATGATGCGCTTGTCATCAATCGTCTTATTTGATCCACGGTAAAATAACCTCCTACGATGATATCTCCATCGCGAAGCGCTTCCACGTTTTCTTTGATAAAAATACTATCTTGCACCTCTAATTCCCATTCAAGTTGCAGCATACGATCCCACACACCGTCCTGATTATCGAGGAGGGCCTGTCTATGGCGTCGAGGAATAAGATGAACCGCCGTCTTGTCATTTTCTAAGAAGGATCGCATGGATGACTGGATTGATTTCATGGTAATAATGGTGATGGAGCCATCCTGTTGCTGTTGCGACTGTTGTTGGAGAGCCTTGCTTCGAAGAGAGGCCAGACCAGGAATACGTAGCGTCTTTTCAATTTCCTCATAGATGCTATTTTCTCTTATCTTAATTCTTGTGCGGATCACTTCTGAGAAATCCATGACGCGTTTACTCATTATGTTTTATCAGTGGCTTAGTGATAGGAAGGTATCTATAATAATAAAAGAAGATTTTTTTTTCATCTTTATGCTATCGATTTTATTCACGTTAAAGAGGGGTTTGTTGTTGAAAAATCATTCCAAAAAAAAAAAAAAATAAA